>Ga0209727_1000017_pt1 | contig 260438 bp, 267 predicted proteins | sample RifGroC1_FD_183995 | JGI IMG/M metagenome (GOLD analysis project Ga0209727, IMG submission 183995) | Groundwater microbial communities from Rifle, Colorado, USA - Groundwater C1 (SPAdes) (version 2) | ecosystem: Environmental > Aquatic > Deep subsurface > Groundwater | place: Rifle, Colorado... | reverse complement strand
CAATACGAGATTACCATCAACTGTAAGATCAAAGTCGTCAGCTACTGCTGAACCACCGTTGTTGTTTGTTACCGTTTTATCAACGATGATGTAGGCTTGTTGATCGTCGTTTGTAATGGTACAGGTTGCAGTACCACCGGCGGGAACGTTTACATCAACACAGTTATTGTAAGTTGTGGTGTAGCCAGTAACTGAAGGTTCAGTGATGGTATATGCCCCAGCACTAACTGAAAGATCATTTTGACCATCTGCTTCGAAACTGGCCGAGGCACCGCCATTAACTAAGAAGCTGAAATCCGCGGCAACCTTTACTCCTCCACTGTCATTGATAACCACCTTCTTAACAATCAAATTACCAACCGTCTGTGAATTAGTAATGGTACAAACAACATCAGCATTGTTTGCTACGCTAACTGTTAAGGGACCGGAGGTAGTTGATGAGGCAACAATTGATCCCGCCCCGTTGTTATTTTTGCAAACAATCTCCGAAGTATAGTTAGCGAGGTTCGTTCCCGAGCCAGCAATTTCTCCAACAGTATGATTCTCTGCATCAACGATCTTTTCCCCCGTAGTACCTGCATTACCGACATTAGTAGCATAGGTTGTCCCATCAATCTGTAAATTAAAAAGTCCGCTATCGGTTGACGGAACTAAAATTTTCCTCACCTCTAACAATCCTGTTTGGTTTGCAGTAGAAGCTACGATACAATCTGAAGGATCTGAACCCGGTTCCTGAGAAGGAAATGAGCACACGTCTAGAAGTTTTGAGGACGTGCCACCAACTTCAGATAACTGAACACCACAATGGGCAACGGTATCGTTTGGGTATGAATCACCGGCCACAAACGGATCTGATGATTCCACACTAGCTGTACAAGACGAGCTAATTGGCGATATTGAAGTCGCTCCCGCACACCTATCTGATCTTGTATCATTACAGGAATAAAGCGCTTTTGCCTGATACTCGGCTGGGCTGTTATACACTGTGACACAAAGAGCAAAATTTGCTAATCCGTCAGCATCTGTGTCGAATAAACTACAAGCATCGCCCGTATTACCACCCGGCCACGCAGTGTCGTCCCAATCCCATAAAATATTCAAAGGATTTGTGGAGGCCGTATCTAGGCACATTTTTGTCAAATCTTTTTGCCCCGGTTCATCGTTAACACCCTGCTCATCATTTTGACAAGCCCAATTTTCGTTCGGGGGTGCTAAGTAGTAGATAGTGAAGTGGTCTATGTCGCTAACCTCAACAACGTCGTCACCCTGCACTAATTTATCTTTTTCGATCTTCTTGACGTCATCGTTTCCAACCTCTTCTACAGCCTCTTCGACACTCTTCTCTATATAAAAAATTTCTGCCTCAACCCCCTCCGGCTTCGGCAAAGTCAAATCATATTCAAACTCCCCATTAACCATATCGGTCGTAATATCGTAAGCGAACTCGGCGTCAGTTTTAAATTCTTCAGGCAAATTCAAATCGGAAACTCTAACTTCCTGAATTCTCAAAACCGATCTGTCGTCTACATTTTTAGGTAAACAAGAAAAGGTAACGGATACTCCTTCTTCCTCGGGGAAAATATATTTAACCCCCAGCTTCACCGGTTCTTTAGTTTCTGCGTAGCCTTTTTCAGAATCAACAGTCCAACCCGCGGTAGTGCTGTCTGTTATTTCAACACCGTCCGCTAAACATTCTTTTTCTGTAACAGTTCCTTCAATCTGTTCTATAACCGGATCTATAACGTCGGTTATGTCTGTAATGATTTCGGCGGCCGGTGCAGAGTCAACAACTACCGATTCCTCCACAACTTCCGGTCTGTAGTCACTCACCCCATCAGGTAAGATGTCTCCTTGTTGAGTTTCGTCGGCGGGAAGTTCTGCCGGGACCGTCTCTTGGCTCGGCGAGTCACTCGGAGTTTCAGTTGTAGCTTGGTCTTCTGTTGAGGTTCCTAACACTTCTTCTGTTACCGGAGGTTCTTCGGCCGGAGTTTCCTCCACCGCTATCTCTTCGAGAGCGGTTGAACTTTCGCTCGGTGCCGATTCTTCACTTGCACTTTCATCAGCAGGTGCCGGTTCTTCACTCGGCTCCTCATTCGCCACACTCTCCTCTACGGTCGCACCTACCTCTTGTGCGTACGCAGTGTACTGAAGAGCGACCAGAAATGGGCTGGAAGTGTTTACAACAAGCGACAGAATGCCTATGTACGAATAAATCGTCCTCAGAGTAGCCTGTTTGATTTTTAGTTTCATAAATTTTTACGGCGCATCGGTGGTGAACTTAATAGTGCACACACCAATAAAAAAACCGACCTCAACATAGAGACCGGTTTCGCTACTTGCTCCGCACGTTACAAGCGACCAATTTACGCAACGTGTTTCCTTGCATTCTCGAACTAAATAAATTTAAGTTTTCAAACCCCGTTATATTTTATCTATATAACCTTAAAACAAAATGAAAGCAACAAAAAAAGCACACCTGGGGTGTGCGTTCAGTAACCTAATATTTTGCTGTAATTTTCTTTGTTTTTGAAGGCCATTTTTGCCTTAACGGGCAGACAACAAACCCTTTCGAGTTATTTCTAATAACCTTTTACTTTAAAACAATCTATCTGTCAAACAAAAATATAGCTATTTATTATAGGACAGTTCGAAATCGATTCCGGTTTCCGTACGATGCGGCGTTTATATTGCAACTGCGCTATTTATTAACGTTGACCCGTCCGCCTATAAAATAGGCTGTGTAAACCTCTTTGTCGCCTATGTAGATTCTTTCCGTCTGAGTAAATTCCTCGATATCTCCTGTGCAAGAATTTGTGTATACCAAATTGTCCTCGGAAAAACACTCCGGACCTCTGTGAACACAAGTTCCTGTCGGTCCCACCTTTAAAGCTTTTCTCAGAAAATCGTAAACATCGGAAAAATTAATCCCATCAGCGACCTTTCCCCAGTAAACGCAACGGAAAACATCTTTATCTCCGTACCAAAGTGTTTCGTTTCCGGAGTACGGCTCCCCACCGTAAAACTCGTCTTCATACTTCCACTCTCCGTCCTGTCTTGTTAAAACCTTGCCGTTCTTTTTATTATCTTCGTACTTAACATTAGCGTCGGCATACCCCATCTCGTTAAATTTTCGTAAAATATCTTGAATTTCTTCTGAAGTTCTGAGCTTCATAACTTAATAAGAAGGAAACATCTTCCCCGAGTTGTTTTCCTTCATGTACCTTTCCGGGTCGAAATTTATACCAAAAACCTTAGCCAAAATGAATCTGGCTATGTATGCATTTCCAAGTTGATTTGGATGTATATAGTCCGTCTGTCCCGGTTTTATGCCTACAGCTTCATTGCCTCCGGATTCGAAAGTAAAAAATCTGCTTAAATCCAAGTCTCTGAATTCTTCAAACAAATTGATATATAAAACATTGCCTGTTGGAAAAATATCTTTAGCCGCGTCGATGTATTTCATAAAAGAGACATTGTGAGGTGTGTTATCGGCGGGAATGTCAGTACAATAAACCACGTCCCCGACCATAGACGAGACTCTATCCAAAACTTTTTTCAAATTTTCAACATGTTCCTCAACGGAAATACCAAGATCCATATCGTTTACCGTCCCCATCACAATAACCATATCAGGTTCGTACGCCAACACACCAGAATCCAGTAAATTAAGCCAGTCTTTCGTTGTGGAACCGTCAAAACCTGAATTTATACACCTTATTCCCCATGAAGAAAGTTTCCAGTCCTCCAGCTTAGCTGACATCTCTTCCTTTAATACATACTCAACAATTTCCCGCCAATTAGGATGAACCCATTCAGCCGATGTTATAGAGTCACCGAGGAATACAACTCTATATGAATCGTTTTCTTTGAGTGCGTTAGTCATTTTTTCTAAGTACATTCTTTAAATTCTCCCTAGCTTCCGCGCCAATTCCTCGGCTTCCGTGACCATCGAATCCAACTCTTCCAAACCCTTCATCCAAAACCCTTTGTCGGCAATGTTTATTCCCAGCTCCTCAAAAGATTCGCGGGGCGACACCGAGGTTCCCATGCTCAAAAACTTTTTGACCTTTTGAACAAAACTCAAATCGTCCCCCACCATATTTTTTAAGGATTTTGAAATCATCACTCCCGAAGCGTAAGAGTAAACGTAAAAGTAACTGCGGATGTGGCTCCAGTAAACCCACCAGTTCTCGGCACCCGGCGACATCTCAACGGCTTCTCCCATATAAGCCCCCATATGCTTAATAAAAAGTTCGCCGATTCTTTTCAAAGGTAAAAATCCTTCACTCCTATATATAGTGTGCAAATCCTTTTCAAAGTTGTAGCAGGCCACCTGTCTCTGAATCGAAGAAACGTCACCGTTTAGTCTTTCCATCAAAATCTCGAGGCGCCTTGCATCGTCGACTCCGTTCTCAATTTCGTCCAAAACGAAGTCTTCCATAAACGTGCTCGCTACCTCGGCAGTACAAGTATACGTTCCGCAGTTCAAAGCATTTTGTTCTTTTTTCATCAATTCAAAGTTGATTGCGTGCCCCATCTCATGAGCCAAAGTTGTAACGTCGTTCAGTCTTCCCGTGTGGTTAAGCATCACAAACACCGGAAGTTCTTTTTCCATGTGCACACAGAAAGCTCCCGAATCTTTTCCTTTTTTAGGAAAGACGTCAATCTTTCCCTCTATCAAAAAATCGGTAAGGATACTGCCGAACTCCGCATCGAGCCCGTTAAACACTTTGGAAACTAACTCTGCTGTCGAGTCAAAATCATATTTTCCGTTTGTAGAACCGTAATCAACATTTCTCTCGTGGTACTGGAGTTTTTCCACGCCAAGCAGCCGGGCTTTTAATTTGTAAAATCTTTGCGAAATATCGAACCTCGAGGTTACCGCTTCTATCAAGCTGTCCACTACCTCTGTTTCTATGTCGTCGGCAAAATGCCTGGAAGCGTCAGGACGGGTAAATCCCCTCAATTCGTCCGATACCTTTTTGTTATGCAAAACGGAATTAAGCTCATACTCGGCGGCAGGGGCGTGTTTAGAAAAAATATCGTTCAAAGCCAACGCGGCTGAATCCCTGACCTTTTTATTTATACTATTTATACCCTCAAGAATCTGAGAAAAATTAGCTTCTTTTTCTTCACCACTCTCATGCAAGACTTTTCTTTCTTCTCTGGATAGAAAATCCGAAATCATGTCGACCCAGTTACCCTGAGCGGTTTTAGAAGTGAGGTTCAGAATTTTTTCCTCGGGTTCGGTTAGCAGATACTTAGCAGAATCGAATAATCTTTGTAATAGGTGTTTATATTTGAAAAGTCCGGGAAAGTTCAAAAAAGTCTCCTGTTTATCGACCGGTATCCTTGATATTCCCTGTGTAAAGAATTCAAGTTCGTTTTCAATTAAAGTTCCGAGATCGTCGATTTTGCTTAATTCGGCTTTTATCTCGGTGTTTTGCTGATCCAGCTGGTACTTTAACCAGTAGTAGTAACCGGGCTTACCTGAAACACCTATAGTAGCCGCAATACTTTCATATTCGTCCAACGCTTGTTCCAGTGTTCCGGGATCTTCCAAATATTCGGTTTTTGCCTTCCATTTAGCTGAAAAGTCCAAGTTGCACCTTTTTATCTCCTCCAGCTCCAAGGATAGAGCTTTTTTATCGTGGTTACGGTATAAAAGACCGAAATCCCACTCTTTTTTCATCTCTAAACCCGGCATCATATTATTGCATTATAGCACCTGTCAAACACGCACAATTTGTTGAACTAACAACGTAACCTAGAGTTCAACTCATTTGACACCCCCCTGTATTTGTGTTAAATATATACCGTTCAAAGAACTTCTCCCCCTCAAGTACATGATGGGGAACTTTTTTTTGAGGTCTTCCTGAAAAAGGAAATAGAAGCATATGGATAAAAAAGACGTGATTTATGTTACAAAAGAAGGTTTAGAAAAACTAAAGGCTGAATTGGCTGAGTTGAGTGGTGCCAAAAGAACGGAAGTCGCCAGAAGAATAAAGGAAGCCCGGGAAATGGGTGATATTTCCGAAAACTCTGAGTACGACGCAGCCAAGCAGGAACAGTCCTATATAGAAGGAAGAATTTCCGAACTTGAAGAGTTTATTAAAAACGCTCAGATTTCAAAGGACAACGGTAAAAAAGACATAATAGGCGTCGGTGCAAAAGTAAAGATCCAAGTAGACAGCGAAGAAATTGAATACCACATCGTAGGAGCTCCCGAGGCAAATCCTCTCGAAAAGAAAATATCTCATGAATCACCTTTAGGTTCCGCGCTGGTCGGAAAAAGGGTCGGAGATAAAATAGAGGTAGAGGCTCCTATGGGAAAGCTCATCTACACCATTCTTAAGATTGATTATTAAAGCCGTTTCTGATTGAATAAGTTAATGGCAACCTTATCAGAGCTTAGACAAGTACGAATAGAAAAGTTGGAAAAACTTAAAAGTCTCGGTGTAGATCCTTATCCCCCAACATCTTACAAATCACACTCAAATAATGTTTTCCACGAATCCTTCGAAAAACTTGAAGGTACTGAGGTAGTTGCATCCGGAAGAATTGTCTCGATTAGAAAACATGGGAAACTTGCCTTCATTGACCTTAAGGATGCCACCGGAAAAATACAACTATATATAAAGGAGGACGCCCTTCTTGAGCCGAATCACCAAAAGAGCGGTGTCGGATTCGAGGAGCTTAATCTTCTCGATTCGGGCGATTTTGCCGAAGGTAAAGGCATTTTGACCAAGACTCAAAGAGGTGAAATCTCCGTAGAAGTTTCTTCGATAAGAATACTCACAAAATCACTCAGACCCCTTCCTGACATGTGGGACGGGTTAAAGGACAAAGAGACCAGACTTCGAAGACGTTACATAGATACAAATTTAAACCCGGACGTTTACCAAAGATTTATAAGAAGATCGAAATTCTGGGAAGCCCACCGTGATTTTTTCAGAAAGGAAAAGTTTATGGAAATGAACATACCTGTCTTGGAAATGACGCCGGGCGGTGCCGACGCCAACCCTTTCGTTACACACATGGACGTTCTGGACCAGGATTTTTATTTAAGAATTTCCCAGGAACTCTATTTAAAACGCTTAATAGGCGGCGGTTATGAAAAAGTTTACGAGATAGGTCCACGCTTCAGAAACGAAGGAATTTCCGACGAACATTTACCTGAACATATCGCCATGGAGTTTTACTGGGCATACGCCGACTGGAACGACGGAATGAAATTTATTAAAAATCTTTTCCGTTATGTTGCGGAAGAAGTCTACGGAACCCAGAAGTTTGAAATCAAAGGATTCAACGTTGATTTTGAAAAAGAGTGGGAAATAATCGATTATTCAGAAATCTTTAAAGAAAAGTTCAATCTCGATATATTTAACTCGGGTTTCAACGACGTCAAAAAAATCCTTGAAAAAAAGCACATAAAAATAGACAAAAACATGAACTTCGGACGCGGTGTGGACAGCCTCTGGAAAACCATCAGAAAAGACATCCGGGGACCCGCTTTTGTTGTAAATGAGCCAAAATTCCTGTCTCCTCTGGCCAAAGCCAACCCGTCTAACCCCAAATATGCGATGAGATTTCACCCGATTGTTGCCGGCGGCGAACTTGGAAACGGATTTTCCGAACTAAATGACCCCGTCGATCAATATGAAAGATTTAAAGAACAACAGTCACTTAGAGACAGCGGAGACGCCGAAGCTCAATTTTTAGACATTGATTTTGTTGAGATGCTTGAATACGGAATGCCCCCGACACTAGGCTACGGACATTCGGAAAGAGTGTTCTGGTTTTTAGAAAATGTTTCCGCAAGAGAAGGAGTACCCTTTCCCCAACTAAGACACGAGATTGATTCGGTTACAAAAGGTATCTACGGGCTCGAGTAAATCGTATGGCCAAGAAACTACTAACTAAAGATTCGGCGTTGGAACTTCTCCGCGAAAAAATGAAAAATGAGAACTTGAGAAGGCACTGCTATGCGGTCGGAAAGGTTTTGGCACAATTTCACGATTATTTCTCCTTCCCCACCGGGCTAACCAAAAACCAATGGGAAATTGCAGGTATACTTCACGACGCAGACTGGGAAGTTACAAAAGACAACCCGGCCAGGCATACCATAGAACTTTTAGAATGGCTCGAAGAATACGAAGTTGAACCCGAGCTTATAGAAGTTTTCCGTTCACACAACTCAAAGACCACTAAATTGCGCGAGCCTGAAACCAAACTGGAGTGGACTTTAGAGTGCTGCGATGAGCTTACAGGCTTTATTGTCGCAGTCGCACTTGTAATGCCCGAAAGAAAATTAGAACAGGTTAGTGTTGAATCAATTTTAAAAAAATTCAGACAAAAAGAGTTTGCCAGACAAGTTGACCGAGGACAAATTTCTCAATGTGAAGAAAAGTTAGGAATAAGTTTAAATGATTTTGTGTCACGTACACTCGACGCTATGAAAAATAATTCCGAACTGCTCGGTCTCTAAAATTTTCCTTACAAACAAAAAAGAAAGTGGCCCCTTTTCGTGGAACCACTTTCGAAAAGAAATTTTCGTTAATTGAGGGCAGTTTCTCCCTCCTTGAAGAAGATTACTTCCTACCGGAAGCCTATTACTTCCTCTTGGTTGCTTTCTTCGCTTTTCTCTTAACGGTTTTCTTTGCTTTCTTTACTACTTTCTTTGCAGCTTTTCTTGCTTTTTTCTTTACTGGCATCAAAGATCACCTCCTAAAAAATGAGAACACACTTCAGAGTGTGTTCTAAAGAAATTAATTATTGGACAGAAATAAATTTATTTCTATGCATTACACTTTAATTACATATTTATTTGGGGTGTTTGTCAACATTTTCAATGACAATTCATGAAGTGATATCATTTACATAACATGGAAAAAATAAACAATCCGGAATTTGAAAATCTTAGCATCCGGCAAAAGGAAGAAATAATTCTTCACAAAAAAAGAAATTTTATTAAGAAGGTCGCCGTTGCTTTAGTGGCGCTCTCCATACTAATAGCTTTGACGGTGTTTGGCATAAAATTACGCAAGGAATTGATACAGGACAGGGTACGCTTTGTTTCCAACTCCCCTGCTGAAGCACCGGTAATAATCACACCGGAGGAAACTACAGAAACTGAAAAGGAGTATTCGAACACAACTTTACAAATTTCTTTCCGATATCCGGTCGGATTAAAACTAACCGAATCATTCGACACTGAAAAAGGGGAAGGAAAAGTTGAGGTGCTTTATTCAAAAGATAACAATCCTGAATTTCTTGAAGGATACAAAGTGACCATCACCGTCTTCTCTACTAAGGTTAGGGATCTGAATCAATTTGCCTCGACCAGATTGGAAGCAATGAAACTCAACTGCCCGGAGACAGCTACACACTCTCCGATTAAAGAAGAAAAGATGGGTGAGTACGGTTCCCTTAATTTCCAGATTGACTACTGCGAAGGTTATTTTAGAAACTACTACATAAGCTTCGGCGAAAAATTCTTTGAGATTTCAAGATTCTACAAAGGAGATATAGGGTTTAGACAGCAGTACGAAATCGCCACGGAAGAAATAATTAAGACCATCACTCTGCTCCCCCAAAGATTCGATGTTTCAGAATTCCTCAAATCGGTATCGGACACGGAAAGCAGAATAACGTTTGAGTACCCGTCGCATCTTGTGAACAACTGCGCGGTGCCTATGCCCACGGACACGCAATACCGCGTGATACTTTCCATGTGCGAAGAAACAGCGAAAGAAGCCGGGATAATAATAGCGGTCATTCCATTGAGAAAAGAAGTTACGTTCGAAAGTATCACACAAACGGAGATAGATAAAATGTCCGATGACTTTTTCGCGGCAAAAGGCTACCCGGTACAGGGAAACATCGAACGGTTTGAATTTAATGGGGAAACGGCCGTTAAGGTCACAGGATATAGCTGGAAGGATGCTTATTATATATTTGTTAATTCCGAAGGAGCCCGTGGAACAGACTTGGTGCTGATAGGCGTAAAAGAAGGCAGCGCAGACTTTAAAACAACGATAGAAAACATACTTAATTCCATCAAGTTCAGGCAGTGAAATTAAGAAATTACGATAAAAATCAATCAAATTCTTATTGCCTGGGCGTTTATCCGACCATCGAATTGTTTAAATACAAACCCGAAAGTATCATCGAGGTTTTTATAAACCCGAAGGGACAAAACAACCTCGGTGTAAAAGAAATCATCAAACTGGCCGGCAAACATAATGTGAGAGTTGAGGAAGGGCAAAAAGTTCTGATGAGACTTTCCGGAAAAGAGAATGTTTACGCAGGTGCCCGTTTTTCTAAATACACCGCACCGTTGGCTGACAGCAAACCCCACGTCGTCCTGGTAAATCCTGAGAATATGGGTAATTTGGGCACACTCATCAGGACTATGCACGCATTTGGGTATAAAAACCTTGCGCTCACCCGTCCCGCCGTAGACATTTTTGATCCCAAAGTCATAAGGGCATCTATGGGAAGTGTTTTTGCCATAAACTTCGAATACTTCGATAAGCTGACTGATTACGCTACAAAATATGGCAGGGAGCTCTATTTGTTCACACCAAAAGGAAACATCACACTGGAGGAGCTCACACAAAAGAGACTGTCCTCTCCTGAAAAAAGTTCTCTGGTCTTCGGAAGCGAATCCTCGGGTTTCTCGGCAAAAGAACTAACGCTTGGGGAAACCGTAAAAATAAACTTCTCTAAAGATATCGACTCGTTGAACCTTAGCATCGCTGCAGGAATTGTCCTACACAGCTTTAAACTTATATAACCTTCGTACGGGCAAATTACGTGATAAAATTCCCTTTATGAATGTTGAAGAAAAAGTAGATCGCCTAAGGGAGCGGTTAACTGAACAGCGCAAAAAACTGGAAGAGGCTTCGTTTGAAAAAGGTATGGCCGCCGAAGAAAACAAAGACCTGCGGGAGAATTTTGCATATGACTACTGGGTCTCACAGGAACAACTTATTACGGCCAGGATTTTCGCTACATTAAAAGAAATAGAGCACCTGACCAAAAAACCTGGAACAAAAATTGTTAAAAAGGCTAAGGCTCAACCCGTCGAGCGCGTAAGAGATCTTCCGAAAAAGAAGTGGCTATAAAGAACTAACCCCCGTTGTCTTGACACAAAATACCCGCCGTACGAATATTAACTCATGATAAATAAAATTTTTGACTGGGTAAAAAGAAACAAACTTCTCACTCTCGTCGTATTTGTTGCGGGATGGCTGCTAATTAATTCGATTCCAAGAACTTTACTTACTAAAAGCTCGATCACTTATATGGACGAAAGTTTCGCCGTCGATTCCTACGGGGGCGCTCCGGCGGTGGGGTTGAGCAGAGGTTCCTACCCATACATGCCGGAACCGGCTCCTCAGCCCGATGTCAAGAATAGAAAAGTTGTAATTAACTCAAATTTCTCTCTTTTGGTAAAAGACGTGACCGGTGTTGTTGAAATGATAAAAGAAAAGACACTTTCGATGGCCGGCTATATGGTAAATACCAACATCAGCAGAACAGAGTTCGGAGAAAACGCCACACTTCAAATAAGAGTGCCCTCGGGAAAAGTCGAGGAAATGTCAAAATATCTACGAAGCGTCGCGGTTAAGGTTGTTTCCGAGAACGTAGACGGCCAAGATATCACAGACCAGTACATAGATATTGAAAGACGTCTGGGCGATCTGGAATCACAAAGGGCGCGAATGTTGGCAATACTTGATAAAGCCACAACAGTAGAAGAGATGCTTAATGTACAACAGGCTTTGGACCAGATACAAAACCAAATAGATTCATATAAAGGTCAGTTGCAGTATATGGATGGGACAACCAAGACCAGTAAATTAACCATCTATATATCGACCGACGAGCTTGGACTTCCCTACACCCCCGCACGGTCGTGGAGGCCTGAAGTTATATTCAGACAGGCGGTCAGATCGATGTTGGGAACGTTGCAGAACATGGGCTCGTTTGTTATATGGCTTGGAGTGTATCTGCCGATGATTTTAGGGGCGGTCGGGGTAATTCTTCTTATCAAAAGAATCTTCCGCAAACGACCCTCTTCCAACTAATAGATGGAAGGAACTACCGAAACAATACAACCGATTCAAAAAAACGAAAGTTTTTTTGATACTCACCAGAATCCCCTGGATTTGAAGGAACTAAGAAAAGCGTACAAAGAATTAGCCGAAGAAACCGGAAACGTAGAAATTCCCGATGACGAGATAATCAAAAGAGCGGCCGAAAATAAACTTACGTTGCTTTACCCAATGGGATACCGCCCAAACCTTTTTGATAAGGAAATAGCCAGAATGAGAACCCAGCTCGAAATTGCACACAAGAATCGGGAAGAAGAAAAACGGAAAAAAGAAGAAGAGATTAGCACTCCAGAACCTCCCGCACCATCGACAGGGTATACACCTAAAAGACCGGTTACCAACTGGATGCAGGAATGGGAAAACAACCGTTCCTGAGGCCGGGCGAAACAACAAAATTATAGATTAGTCCCATTTATTTGAGATGCTGGAATTTCATTTCCTACAATAGTTTTAGTAAAAACAATTCTTCGCGTCGCTACATTGGTAACCATGGGTTAAAATAGGGAAATGATCTTAACCATACTGACGCCGCTATTCTTTACCCTGTGGCTAGTATCCATTTGTATCTTCATAATACTGGTAGAGCTTAGCAATCTTCCTATAGCACCGGAAAATATCGGTAACTACATCGGTTTAACGATTGTGTCGGGGATTTTTTTCTTTATATCCGGTGCGATACTTTCCCTGATACGAAAAGATAAAATCCTTATCTCCGACGATACATACACTAAATTTGCCTTATCCTTCGGTGCCTTATTTGTAATACTTTTATCGGTTAGCTACTATTTTTATAGAAGCTGGGGATTGAAAAATTACGAAAGCAAGCGCAACGTGGTTTCTTTGAAAGATAGTCCGGAATATAAAGCCGTCGAAGAAAAACCTGAGGTGCAAAAACACGGATATCAACCCGGGCCTACTATCAATAGCGTCAGCCAAAGCTACTTCGTAGAAGGAAGTACCCGTGAAGAGTTGTGCAATTCGGTGGAAAAGTGGCAGGAAAACCAAGGGCTAGAGCGTACCCTGGCCCATATAAATTACAACCTTGAAAATTTTTACTACACAATTTATACAGATAGGGGCTGGACTATCGGTAATTTTACTGTGACAGCGAACGCGGTGATAACAGTTCCTCAATGGAGATCCAGTGCCGGTGCCTCCGATGGAACAAAGAGCGATTGGAGAGCCTTTAAAAATGCGGTCGCATCTCATGAAAGAGAACACCAGGATATCCTGGTAGAACATGCCAATAAATTGGTAGATAGATACAATAACCTTGGTTACTACCAAACGGAAGCGGCACTAAAGACAGCGATTGATAACACCTATGGAGCAGTAATGACCGAGATGGATAAGGCACAGGAGGTGTTTGACGATAAGCACGGTGAAAGTGATTCCTATAGTTATTTATGTAGATGAAGGTTTACATTTTGTACATAAATGTGGGGTATGACGACCCTACGGGGAATTTTGACCTCGTCAAAGCGATTGCTCCGTTTCATTACGCAATGGTCGAACCCTACAAAGTAATGTTTCTTCACTTCCCCTGAGAACACAAAAAAGCGTCTACCACAAAGTGGTACCCGCTTTTCTGGTGACCCCACGGGGAATTTTGACTCCGTCAAAGCAATTCCACTCGCTTCGCTCGCAGAATTGTCGAATACAACTAAAGTTAGTGCGTTCCCGAGCGAGAATCACACGAACAGAACCTTCACCTCGCGTTGCTCGATGAAGAACCTGTTCATGGTGACCCCACGGGGAATCGAACCCCGATTTACGGAATGAGAATCCGCCGTCCTAGCCGTTAGACGATGGGGCCAAGGTGTCCGGTCGAGCAATGCCCGGCATAAATCCCACAAATTCTACCAATAAATATGCTTTTTGACTAACACCTTGCATAAAACCGTCCTTTCCAATCGTGTATAATAAGTTTACTAACATGCCCGGAGATTTTAAAAAATTAATACCGATACTTGTAGTGCTTGTATTCGCTTTTGCCGGAAGTTACTTTGCTTTTCTGCAGTACAATCCCGAAATTCAAAACGGCGGGGGAGATGTAAAAGGCGCAAAGATCTCACAGGAATCGGAACTCCCCATGCCCATAAGTTCTGAGAAAATTTCCTCAAGTAGAACTCTTAATTCACAACAAACAACTTTTCAAACAAAAAAATCTCCCGAGGAAGTTATGATGTTCTACCAAAATGTTTTCAGCGATAAAAATTGGACGCCCGAATCGGATAAAAGAGAGGGCGGTATTTTTGTGACAACGTACAATGATCAGGATCTTCTGGCTACCGTAACTATTACGAGACAGCCTGACGATGAGTACACTACTGTCAGTTTGAAGATGTCGCGGCGTTAAACTAACCGGTTAAACTACTCTTTCGTCCCAACCAGATACACCGCACGCCACGGCTGGTACCTGCCCTCAAAATTGTCCACAAACAATTCTTTACCCTCCCTGGTAACGGTTCTGGAATAGGTCACCTTTGCTCCCCACGCGGGAAAATCAACTTGTTTTGTAACACCCTTAGCTAACGTCGGATCATCCTGGTATAAAGCCGGAGGAGGAGGGGTCTGGCCGGTCACAACCGGTTCGGTAATGGTAACTACTCTTCCGTCCGGTGTCCCGAAAATTTGGAATTTCAAAGAATAATTTGCAGGATCAACTACAGCCTGCACCAAAACATAATGCCCGGTGTCATTTTTAAATCTGAAATCCCACGAAGGCTGGTATATTGCGGCGTCAAACCCCACCGGCTGATCCTGCTCGTAGTAACTGACCCTATAAGCGTGGGGGTATCTCATAACAATGGGTAACCCGGAATTTAAAACTGCCCTGAATAAGGTCGTCGAAGTTTGGCAGACTCCGCCTCCCGAACCCAAAACTGTCCTTCCATCTTTAATAATGTAAGCTACGTCGTATCCTGTTGCCGCACTAATATCACCTATGGAATTATTCATTGAGTAGGTGGCTCCCGGCGCGACCAACACCCCGCTTGTTCTTTCGGCCGCTAAAGTTAAATTATGAATCCTCCCTGCCGCAGAACCCTTATAAGTTGAACTGCCCTCTCCCAATAATTCCAAGATTCCGTATTTTTCTTTGTCGGGAGGACCTGAAACCAAAACTTTAGAAATTTCGACCGTCTGTTTTGAATTGAAATAAGCTTCCCGGAAAGCGGCGATAAAATTTCCTTTGTCTATCTCGCTACCCTCTTTAATTATTTTAAAACCGGTCACCCTCTTGCCTTCCATACTCGTAACCTGTCCACGGGGCAATTGATTTACTTCCTGCTCTAGTTCTTCCACGAACGCCTCCAGCCGGGGTTCCGACAGCTCGATCTCTACATTGTTTTTTTCTTTGTCGCGCTGGAAAATTAGATACCCCAAAAGTTGCTCCGATGTTAATTTCCATGTCCTATCCCCATCTTTAACCGTAATCTCGTTGTTTATTATTTTTTCTGCCTGCGGCAGTAAAGCCTCAACTTCCGCAGCCGTTATCCTGGGAACTATTTTTTTACCCGGGAGCTCTTTGTCTCCGAAATCCAGAGCGTCAAAGGCTCTCACAACGGTTGCATGTAAAGCGTCATCCAGAACTTTCTTCCCCTCGCTTTCAGGAATAACAACCAGCTTTCCATTTTCCATTTTCACCGACGAATTTTGGGCAATAACGTTAAAAAGACTTTTAGCTTCGGATAACACGCTGATTAGTTTTTCATCGCTGTGATCGTGATAGGCAGGGATGTTAAGATTTTTGACCAGTCCCGCTATTTTATCTTTAGTATCGCGAATAAAATTCCCGGTACGCCCTATTTCGAAAGCTCTCAAAGCAGTACCTTCCCAATCATACGTAAGATCAATATCTTCCGCACTGACTCCATATTCTTTTCCGTCATACTTGAGCACTACTTTCTTATCCAAAGTTTTTTCACGGGCCGTCAGCGTACTTTGGGCTTGGGACAAAGTTTTTCCGCCGAGAGGAACATCTCCAACCGTTACACCGGGAATAACCCTTTTCGCATAATAAACATGGTATAGGGTCGCCAAAAGCAACAAAAAATATATAAAAAAAAGGAGTTTCCTGGACACGTTCGAAAAGGCCAGGTTTTTAACTTTTTGCAGGAGTGTTGACATTTGCAGGTGAATTAAATCCGTTCAACAAAGTGAACTTGGACTTTCCGATCAAAAATTTTTCGGGGGCCTCGCACATGTCCGTTATCTGGTCAGCGATCCCGAATAATCTGCTTGAACCTGTCTTGCTGAAGGCAATTACTTCGGTTCTGACACCCTGACTTCTCGCGTATTCCAAAAGGTCGGTGTAATCTCCGTCACCTGAAACCAAAACCATAGCGTCAATTTTAGGAATTAGTCTCACGGCATCCATGCACAAACCGACGTCCCAATCGCCCTTTTTTGAACCTCCGAAAAATATCTGAAGTTCCTTTTCGCGTACTTCGTAACCTATTTTGTGGAGAGCTTCGAAAAACTCTCTTTCAGCACCGACATCGGCCCTTATTACATAAGTAAAGGCTCTGACCAGACGTCTGGGTCCGACGGCCAGGTTCAATACCCTACTGAAATCGACCTTAGCACCGTACAGATTCTTGGCCGAATAGTACATGTTCTGAACGTCCACGAATACGGCAACCCTTTGTTCCTTGTGTTGAGTACTTATCATGGCTTGATTTTATCGCATTATGGTCTATGCGACAATGAAATGATTTTCAAATGGGATTGAAAGCATAATTTTTGGCGTCTAGTGGTAGTGGGATATAATGGCAGTAATGGTTTGGAACAAAGGATTCACGAAATTCACACATCCGAGTGTCAAAAAAATTTCCGAGACGATGAAAATGAAAAAGATAGACAACTTTAAAAGTTAGCGTAACGCCAAAAGGCAAGAGAATGAAAGGAAAGGTTTTTACAACAAACCAAAAAGGTCTCGAGAACTGGCTGAACTAGTTGGGTTCACGCTCGGCGATGGAAACATAAGTAATTTTCCCCGTACACAGCGGCTGATTTTAACCTGTAATAGAAATAATCCCGGTTTAATTACGCGGTATAAAGAGTTAGTTACGTTGTTTCTCGGTAAACCGCCCAGAGTATACCCAGTTAAAGGAACTAATGCAGTCAGGATTGATCTCTATAGGAAAGACATCTCAGAACGCCTCAGGGTACCTGCAGGTAGCAAGAAAGGGCTTGAAAACCTGATTCCCGGGTGGGTTGAGAAAAGAAATTCATATATCATCTCTATGTTACGGGGTCTGTACGAGGCCGAAGGATCACTAACTATAAGCAAAAGGTCCTATACTTACAACTTTCAGTTCTCTAACAGGAATAAGTGCCTGTTGGACTACGTCTATGATAAACTAACCTGCCTGGGATACCATCCTGAAAGAAGAACCTACTATATTAGACTTAGAAGGAAAAATGAGGTAGAAAGATTCAGAAAACTGATAGAATATAGGGTGTACTAAAGCTCTATTGCCGGATCCGCTAACGGTAGGCGACCGCGCTCTGAACGCGGTAATCCTGGTTCGAATCCAGGTCCGGCAGCCAACTTGGATTGATCTAAAACAAATACCTCATTTAGCTTGATACATTCTGCTTTTTTCTGTGTTCCAGAAACCAATTCTTGGTAGGTAGGCTCAGTATCAAAAAGTACCCCAAAATAGGAGGCTCTGGCAACAGGATCAGGGCTATCTATCAACAAATATTCAAGGTGTTCCAGAAAATATTTTATGTACGCCATGACCATGCGGATATCGGTGGGTTCTTCTTTGATGGTTTTCTCTTTTTCGGCTAGTAATCCGGCGATTTGCTGGTCGATATTTACCAGGTCCGCCTCGACGTATTTAATCGCCACTTCCGAGGTAAGAAACCTGATCTTATCGGCTGTCAGTTTCGCTTGAGCCTGAAGCTCACTAATCCGAGTATTGATGTCCACTTTGTCTTTCTGCGATTCCGTTTCCCGTTTCTCCCATCTTTCAACTACGGCTTTAACCAATGCCTCGGTGTAACCGGGGGCAATCTTGATGTTTCGGACAAATTTTTCCACCGTATCATCAAAATCTTTTTTCGGTACCCGGAAATAATGACCTCGTTTGTTGCAGTGATAAGCCGGGTAGTATTTGCCCAACCGGCCTTTCGAGGCGCTTCCGAATAATGGCTTGTTGCAGCAAGGGCACATGACTACCCGCTTATAGGGGAAATCGGGGTTCCTTACACCTTTCTTTATCTGATATCTGGCTTGGACATTACGTTCAATCTTGATCTCCCCGTCTTCTTCGATGATGGCAATTTTTCCCCGGTTAGCCTTATTAAACATTTCAATGGGGACCAAACCCTCAAATTTACCTTTATGGGGGCTGTCTTTGGTCCAGTTGACCAGGTTGATACCGGCATATAAGGGATTTTTTAAGTAACTCCAGAGCCCCTTAATATTCAGTGGCTTGCCGCCTTTTTCCTTGATGATCTTGGTCCGGTCATGATGGTCCCGGAAATACATCACTCTGGATCTGAAGCCGAGGTTATTGACCTCTTCCACGATCTGATGGTCGCTCAGGGTTCCCCGGCATCTCAAGTCAAACATTTTGATGATCCATGTGGATTCAACCGGATGGGGCTTTAATATCGTCCGTTTCCCGTTCGGAGTTTCAATCTTGTCATTCATGAATCCCATCGGTGCTTTACGGACCCAGTAACCCATCCGGGAATAGCGGATTTCCGCTCCGATCATCCGGCTCATGATATCGCGCATCTCATCCTTGGCCCGTTCCGCTTCCAGCATCTCGGCCTTTTTAGTGGGTGAATACACGCTCCACTTGAACGACACTCCCAAATGCTCCAGGGTATTTACCTGCTGCTGTCCGATGACACCGTAAATATCGATGAGTTTCACCCCGTTGGCTTCCAGTTGCATTTTCAGCTCTTCATAGAAAAACGATCCTCCACGGGTGAACCGGTCAATGGACTTGATGATGAATACCTGGATATTGTTTTTGGTGCTCTTGCAGTAGTCGATAGCCTCCTGCACCGGCTGCTCGTCTTTTGAGGCTGATTCGAGGAAGATAAAGAACTTCTTTATGTGGATATTATGAGCCTCGGCATATCGCTCGATCTGTTCTTTTTGAGCTTCCGGGGAATCTCCCTGCACACCCTGCTTAACGGACGAGACCCGGATGGCTGCAACTGCATTTTCCATGAAAGTTTGCGTTTCCTGATTCATTTCTGTCTCACTTTCTTCAGTATTGGTGAACCATTCCGTTGATCCTCAATAATGCGGTCGATGATCAAGTCAGCCAGAAATTGGATACGTTCTGCGGGGGATAAATGTAACGTTGTTGGGTTTGATGAAGAATTTACTATACCTGGGCATTTTCGTCGTTCCATACCTTATACCTCTTAAACAATCACTATCTTCATAAAGATAATATACTATCTCTAAAGGACTAATGTCAAGAGCAATATTAGCTTCAATCCAGTTGAAAAATGGGAAGCACGTCTTTACATCTAAGTTCTTATGGAGTATATATAGTAATGTTATGTAGTAATGGATAGAGAGGTTAATATGGACAGTGAATTTAACAAGGAAGTGTATAAATCTACTCCAGAGGTCATTAATGTAAGTCAAGCTGCAGCACTACTGGGAGTGCACATCAATACAATTCGACGCTGGGCTAATGATGGATATATAAGCTCAGAGCGATTTGGTAAACGACGTGATCGACGATTCAATAAGGATAAGTTGTTGAGGGATGTCTTGAACATTAAGGTTATTGATGGCAAAAAAGAAGCATACTCAAAATATTACGATTATCTTAAGGACTTATGGAAACGCGCTATTCAGAAAAACGCTGTTCAATCTGTCTACACTGCACTACAAGTGTCCGGAGTACATTATGGTCATTGGGATCCCACGATTGAAATACAAGATTTTTTCAACGATTTTAACCAGCTACTTAGTGAAGCTTCAAAAAAACATGAAGAGAAAAGAGTCTATCGCATTGGATTGATTATGTACTGTCACGCGTTAGAAATGTCTTTCCCGCTAAGTACACTTGCTAATCTTTTGCTTATTGTCGGCGGAAAAGATTATCGAATAGACCCCTTTTTCGAGCTATGGAAACGGAAAAAAGGTACCATTTTTGACGCACGACCCCCCTCGCTAAAAGAAAAGATAAGAGTAATAAAAAAGTTAGCCGAAGAGGCGGGAGAGAGCAAGCTAGCCGCTTTTATTGATGAGTATTTTAACGATAAAGTTAGAAATGCGTTTTATCACTCAGATTATTGCTTAACCGACGAAGAATTTCGGTTTTCAGATGGGGGTATAGCTACATCACTACCATTAGCCAAAATTGACAGCATAATAATGTGTAGTTTTGCCTTCTATGAGGCCTTTTTTCATACGCATTCATGGGCAAAGAAATTTATTGGAGCTGCAAAGAAATATCATAAATGGCCAAACTATGAAGTCTTTGAGATTTTAAAAAACGATCAAGATGAATTGTGCGGATTTAAGGTTCATTTTTCCAATGGTCAAACAGCGAAATTTTTAAGACAACCGGAGAAAGTAGAAGCCGTAAATCTTATGTTTGAACATGATGGATCTGTTAATTATTTCGTTGGCAGCATTGACCAGTTAACCAAACAATGGTTAGTTGACGGAAAACCATACGAAGAATCATGATCCGCCGGATAATTTACTTCTTCTCTGGTATTTGATATATTTTGATATATAAGTAGTTGTCCTGCCCTTTATATGGCATTATTGGCAGGAAAATTAACCAAACGTACACTTCGACTTCAGACTGTTCGGTCATGCGGAGGATTGTCATGACCGCCACGGACACCCAGTTACTCCAATTACTTCATCAGTTGCAAAATCACGAGTTATCCAACATTCACACTTTACTGCTTGGTATCTCCATGTCTTTGCCCGGATCTGACGATCAAAAACTAGCAACGTACCATTGGCTAACCTCATTACCATTACCTGAGATAACGCCGACCACAATGGTGTTGGTTGTCACTCTAGGGCCAACAGCCGTGGTTCTTTCCTTACTCATTCTGATTATCTTGATCATCTGGACTGTCAGAAATATCGTACCGTTTGTGTTGTCCCGACTTGTCAAACCTGATCACCAGAAGAAAATCCTTCAGTTAACCTTTCCGGCAGATACCAGCAAGTCGGCCTTTGCCACTGAGCAGCTATATACGCTCCTTCATACGCTATCGAGGCAACTTAGTTTTTGGGATAGTGTGGTGCAACGGAAAAACGAGTTTTCACTGGAAATCGTCTCCACGAAAAAGGAAGGTATACGTTATCTCTTAGCGGCTCATCCCAAGTTTATCGATATCATCAGCCGCAACTTGCTGTCGTACTTGCCCGGAATCAAAGTGGCAGAAACTGAAGATTACCTAAACGGCTATTTTGAGACAGATGGCCTTACCCAATCGGTAGTGATAACTGAACTGAAGCTATCCAGTCATTTAGCCTTGCCATTAACAGACCAAAAAGCGCTAACGGAAAACGATACGATCTCATACCTTACCGGTAACATGACTAAGTTGACTCCTGGAGAACTGATCGCCTGCCAAATTGTCATCAGCCCGGTCATGGCAAATATTCACCACAACCTCATCTCAGAACTTAAAAAGCTGAGAAGCCGAATTTATAAAGGCCAGCCATTAACCGAAGCTGTTCAGAAGAACGCATTTCAAAAACTGGTATCTCTTCCCGGCCTATCGATTATCTGGTTGCTGGTAATAGGCATTTGGAAGATTGCCTCATTTGCCTTCATGTTTATCTTCAGTATGGTCATCGGGTTCTTTGATACCAGCGGGAAATCCGTACCCTTTCTGATGGCCCCAACGATAAACATTCCCCAGAATATCCTTAATCCGTATGAGAAAGAGCTTTCCCAAATCATCAAATCTAAGATCGATCAGCCATTATTTGAAACCTCGATCCGGATTCTGGTTTCATTAAAAGATGTGAAAGACGCTCACAACCGGATTAATGGAATTCTGGCTTCCTTTGGTCAGCTCGCCAGTCCCTACCAAACCTTTACTACGAAGCAGCCGCTCTTCCCATTCAAAAGTAATACCCTTGATACTTTTAAACTCCGCCACCTGTCTTATGGATCCCCGTTAAATCCAAACCCGATACTGTCAACATCGGAAATGTCGGATATTTACCACTTTCCCTATACCTACACCACCAAAACCGAGGATATGGTCAAAGTGCATAGTCGGGAGCTGCCAGCGCCGCTGTCGGTTAAGAACAATGCTTACTTTGATGTGGTCTTTGGGAAAAACACGTTTGGGAATACCGAGAACCCCATTGGTCTTACCGATGACGACCGGTCCCGCCATGTCTATATCATCGGTCAAACCGGATCGGGAAAATCCACCATCATGTACCACATGCTTAAGGATGATATCCAAAAAGGCAGGGGCATTGCCCTCATTGACCCCCATGGCGATCTGGCTGAGGATCTACTTTCAACCGTCCCGGTGGACCGGATTAACGATTGCATCTACCTAAACCCGTTTGATCTCCGGTATCCGGTGGGGATTAATTTACTCGAACTAACTCCCGGTCTTGAAGATGACGAGCTGGAACAGGAGAAAGAGCTTGTTTGTGAAAGCGTTATCTCTGTTTTTCGGAGAGTGTTTACCAAAGACGAGAACACCGATGCGCACCGGATAGAATATATTTTGCGAAACACCATCTACACCGCCTTTACTATCGAAAACGCCACCATATTCACCGTCTACGACCTCTTAAATGACCCCAAATACCAAAAAAGCATCACCAAGAACCTGGAAGACGAAAATTTACGAAATTTCTGGAAAAACGAGTTTGGCCGGGCGGGTAACTTCCAGATAATAAAAATGGTTTCCGGGGTGACGGCGAAGGTAGGTCGCTTCCTCTTCTCACCCACAGCCAAACGGATATTGGAGCAGCCAAAATCAACCATTAACTTTGACGATATCTTGCGGTCCAGCAAAGTGCTTCTCTGCAACCTGGCTGAGGGTAAGCTCGGGGAAGATACCTCCCAACTATTAGGCACAACAGTGATCGCCAAACTACAACAAGCAGCCATGCGCCGGGCACGCACTAAGAAGAGCGAACGCACACCTTTTTATCTGTTTATTGACGAGTTCCAGAATTTCGCCACTTCATCGTTTACCAAGCTATTGTCCGGTGGCCGGAAATTCGGTTTGCGGCTCACCATTGCCGAACAATCGACTTCTCAGCAGGAAGACCGGAACGTGGTAAACGTCATTTTGGCCAATACCGGCACCGTCATCTGCTTTAGGACTGCCAGTCCCATCGATGAACAATTGATGCTGTCTCAATTTTCTCCCTACGTTGAAAAGGGCGACATCGTTAACCTGCCCCGCTATAAGTTCTATATGAAGCTATCCGCTGTTGAACCTGAAGAACCGTTTTCCGGCGAGACATTGGCTATCGTGATCGAGCCAAATGTTGAGAAGGTTGACCGGATCATCGAAGCTTCACGGAAAAACTACGCCATTACGTATAAAAAACCAATAAGTAACGGTCACAAAACAAATTCAAAGCCAATGCGTAAGGCAAAAACTATAGCTTCTGCCGATGACGTGGGAACCTTGCTATGAGTGTAAGCGTGTTTACACTGATTCTGATGTTAATCATGGCTAGTTTACTAAATATCACTACATCTATATTCCTTATATCTAAGGAAGAGAAACGGATTAGCGCGTTACTGTTATCTAATCTATGACTTCACGACATACAGAAATTTTACGATTCTTATATCAATTCCGGTTTTTATCCAGAAATCAACTTCAAACCTTACTTAACCACAAACACTATAACCGCATTATTGTCTGGCTAAATGAATTGACCGAAAACGGGTATATCAGACGTTACTACGATAAGAAAAGAGTAACCGTACCGGCTATCTATTCGCTTGGGAATAAAGGCAGGAAATACTTAAAACAGAACGCCAAGACTGAAAGAGTGAAACCGGAGCTACTCGACCGAATTTGGCGGGAACTAACACTATCAAACCAATTCCGTCATCATTGCCTACAAGTGGCCGATATATATTTATCTTTGGTTAAATTGACTCAAAGCACCAAGGCAACGCTGCATTTTTATACCAGAACTGACCTATCCGGCCTTAAATATTTGATCTTACCTTATCCCGATGCCTATTTTTCCATCGAAGAAACGAATGGACGTAAAAAATGCTATTTTCTGGATATCTTCGATGAATTACCAGCTCGGATGGTACTAAGAAAGCGTGTCCGCCAGTATTTCGAATACTTCAACAATGGCTACTGGCAGGATCATAATGACAATCCCTTCCCTGCGATTATTTTGTTTTGTCCGGACAACCGCTCAAGTCATTACCTGAATACTTTCATCCAAAAGCAGCTAAATGACGAGCCAGAGTTAGAATTCTATCTTACGACCAGGGAACAACTTCAGAAAATGGGTTTTTGTCGTGAAGCGCTCCAAAAAGTATTACCCAAAGAGCCCTAAGAGCCGCTTAGGTAGCGGCTCTTCCTTCCAAGAGTACCGAAAGTACATCCTCTACGGTACTTAGGGTTCTGGTGATTGCAGTTAAGGGATCTTGGGCGTAATGCTTAATATAGTGCCAGGCGTTCCCAGAATGGTCCCTGAAGCCATAGAAGTCCATTAGGACGGTCGCGCATAATTCGGCGGTGACTTCCTGGTCAACCTGTTGGCCGCCTTTTAAGCCACTGGATAGCCGGGCGTGAATCGCGTGGGTCAGTTCATGGAAAAATACGCTTGGGTCCTGGGCACCGATACGTATCTTAGTGCCGTTAGTATCAGAATCTCCCAAACGATCCGAAGGCACCGGTACATAATCGACGCTTATACCAAACTTTCGGGCTACATCCACAAGCGGCGGTAAGTGTCTGGGCTGATACTGAGGCAATATGGTGTTACCTTCTGTATCCGAAGCCGCAAACACCGGGAAAGTAGAAAAGCCGATACAGGCGATATAGTCCTTTTTTTCGCCGTCTTCCTCTTTGGTTTTCTTTACGGTTAAAGGGCGGACGATATACACGGCTTTGCTTCCATGCTTCACGCTTCTTCCCAACTGCTGCCACTGCATATAGCCTCGACAGTCAAGCTCCTGGGCTTGAATGAACGCTAGGACTTTATTTGACAGGCTCCAAAACCGCGCCGGGGCTCTGGGATCCAACTGGATCCGGGCAACCTGGCTAATTGCCGAAATATCACCCTTTTGAAATTTTGCTATCACCCTCTCCAGGCTTGCTTTAGCCTTCTCGCTCAGTTTCATATTCTGCCTTTCTGCTGCCTCTTTTTATAATTTTGATTCAGGAGGCTGCCTGCCTCCTGATACTTGTGCAACAAAAAGCAGGGTGAATTTTGCAAGGGCAAGCGAAGCGCAGTTTATTGGAGGCGAAGCCGGAAACCCTTGTAAAAGAGGGGTAAGATCCCTTGTTTAGTCTATTTTTATCTGTTTTGGTAAAATACGGTTGAGATGAGACGGTTACGTAAAAATTGTAAATTATTACTTGATAAGTCAAGAGATTCAGCGACTCAAGCTGTTTCTGCGTTTAATGACCCTAGAAGTGTGTTCAGAACTGGGAATTTTGCTGTGTTAATGTGTATTGCTTGGACTTCCTTATTACACAGTTATTTTGAAAAAAGAAAAGAAAAATATTATTACAAGCAGGACAATGGCCGTTATGTAAAGATTGATGATGAATATAAGGCATGGGAATTATCAGAATGTGTAAAACATGTTTTTTCAGAAAACGATCCTGTTAGAAAAAATATTGAGCTTTTTGTTAAACTTAGAAATCAAATTGAACATAGAAATCTCCCAGGTATTGATACTGAATTAATCGGAGAATGCCAAGCATTTGTTTTAAACTTTGAAGAATTTCTCACACGAGAATATGGTCAAACAGCTTCATTGATCGATACTATGTTCATGCCTATTCAAATATCTCCTAGTAGACACCCATTACCAAAAACAAAAAGTGAGGAAAAAGTAATTGGTTTTATAAGACAATACAGAAATTTATTAACTGCAGACGTACTTAATTCCCAACAATTTTCATTTAAAGCCTTCCTTATCCCAAAAATTGGGAATCATAGGTCGTCATCAGACGTAGCCATAGAGTTTGTCAAGTTCGATCCAAACAACCCAGAAGAAATGGCAAAATACGAAAAAGCAATCATTGGAATAAAAGAGAAATTAGTTCCAGTTGCAAACCAAAACTTATATAGACCGAGTGCTGTACTAGCGGAATTGGAGAAAAGGGGTACTCGTAGGTCATTAACTTGGCACACAAGGAATTGGCAAAGGTTTAACGTTCGACCCATTACAAATGCCGCTAATAAAACACCGACAAAATCAGAATTTTGTGTGTATGACAAAGCTCATGGAGATTACTTGTACACGGATGCCTGGATTGATCTATTGGCAAAACAAAAATAGGATAGGACTTCTTCTTTATTAATGGATGAAAAGATAACCGTAACTAGTTACGGCATGAAAAAGTAGTTGTATTCATCGTAGGGAAAATGACCAGTCGGTTTATTCAGTAGCACGTCAGCCAGATCCCAAGCTGTCATATCCTCGGATATCCTGTATTCCGCGTTCTGGTCAATGGTACCGTTATTACCTACTTTGATGGCTTTGTCATTGGGCGTCGTGTCTTTCGTGTGTTCTAGGGCGTACCGGAAGGCTTTTTCATCCCGGATAAAGCCGTAATAATACAAGTTTCCGACTAATCCGTCGAGCGTAACATTAGTATTGATCCGAAGGTCAACTGTTCCGTCTACGCCTGGCTTTTTACGGATAGATGCTGCCTCTTCCGTAGGCATGTTGAGACGTTCCACAAAATAATCTTCAACTTTCTTCGCTGATTCCCAATCCCTACCTGGAGCTTTGAAATTATCGTCGTTTGGTTTGGAAAAATAGAAAAATGCTGCAGCTAGAAGCAGAAGCGCACTACTAATAACAATAATCTTGCCCATATTGTCATTATAGACCGGTTACGTTAAGTCTGAAGCCTGGCTACTAGCTTGCCTTCCGGCGTTGCCAGGAATCCTGCTATAAGTTTTTGGCCTTCTTCGCTCTCGAACGGGACAAACTCAAGCGCCTTCCCAAAAATGGCTTTCCGGAACTCTTTCAACCGAAAATCGACGGTATGGCCTTTGTAGACTGGTAACTTGTTCATGGTTAACTCCTTTTAATACAACTTATAAGAGAACACAATACATACAGAGTGGTTTAGTCTCCGTATGTATTGGTAAACGTTTACAGTTTGGCTTTGGGCATTACCTGGCTGATTGGCTGCTCATCAAAATACAGGTCCCTTTCGATCCCTAAGCCAAACATGCCCCGGTAATTTTCCAGCTCATCCAGGGAGAATGAACCCCACTCATCGTTCCAATCGCCAAAGATAGAGACGTACCCGAAAAACATCTTGTCTGTCGGGTCATACTCGGTGGCATACCAGGTCCCGGCCCCGGTTGGATTGAAGAACTTGGCAATAACGATAGGATCCTTTTTGTCTTCCTGCCTTCCAACCTTTTCAAACCTCTGTAATAGGGCTTTGGTTAACAGTTGCATTGTGTTTCACCTCCTTTGTTCGCTGCTCCCCGGATAATTAATTTTTGGGAAGCATGCGCATGCTTCCCATACCTGGTGAAACCAAAGCGGGGTGAAGTTTTGCAAGGGCAAGCGTAGCGCAGTTTATTGGAGGCGAAGCCGGAAACCCTTGCAAAATGAGGGGCAAGGCCCCTTTTATCAAGAGTTGAAAATAATGCTTAGTAGAACTACAATTTGTAGTAACTATGAAGACTAAACCTTTGAGCGAGCTCGAGCAGGAAGTTATGGATGTTGTCTGGGCATTGGGAAAATGTACCATCCGCGAAGTGGTGGATGAGACGAACAAAACAAAAAATCTTGCTTATACGACAATCGCCACGATTTTAGAACGGTTGCACGAGAAGGGGTTAGTAAATAAAGATACTTCTGCATTCACCGTTGTTTTTGTTCCAAAGCAGACTAAAGAGGAATTCAGCCGGAAGATGGCCAGGACATTGTTAGACAGATTCTTCGGGACGTTCGGGGACGCTGCGCTCGCTTCTTTTGCTCAATCTATTGACCGTTTACCGAAGGAGAAGAAAGAGTATTTCCTCAAGATTTTACACGAATATGATAAAAACAAAAACGAATAAATTTCTATGGATCTTTGCCGGAATTTTTATAGTACTCGCAACGCTCTCATATAATGCCTGCGCCAAATACATCCCTTTTTTTCTCCATAACACGGTTTATTATTGCCGGCAGGTTATCCAGTCCGTTACACCCCAGGCAATTCAGTTAAACATGAAGCAATTTACTCTGTGGGGTCTTAGTGCTCTGGCTTTGTATATTGTGATAAAAGTCTTTCTGACAGCCTGGCGGATAATTCAGCAACAAAAAGAGCTGGAACAAAAGTTGACGGATAACAGTGCCATTCTTCCGATAATAAATAAACTCAATCTGCAACATAAGGTTTGTGTTATTAAAGACAAACGGATGGGCGCATTTTGTTTTGGGATTTCTAAACCTAAAATATATATCTCTACCCGGATGATTTCCCTGGCAACATCATTTGAGATCGAGGCCGTGCTTCGGCACGAAAAATATCACTTGGAAAACAATGATACTTTAGTGATGCTTTTTGCGGTTTTTACTGAATCTCTCTTTCCGTTTTTCCCGCTCGTTTCCGACTTTATTGCTTTCTATCATACACACCGGGAAATAGAGGCTGATAAAAGTGCCATCATGGGGGCAGAGAAAGGACGGGATCACCTCAGATCCATTCTGACTAAGTTACTAAATGAGGATTTGTATCCGAGTTACGCTACCGCACCAGGTTTTATTGATACCCACACACTCGAAATGCGCATCAACACCATTATTCAAAAAACTTCTTTAACACCCCGACTTTCAGTTAAAAATGTCCTCATCAGTGCATTGTCCGTAATGATCCTAGGTAGTTTAGCCATGGCTCCAGTACAGGCCATTGAATACCATCAGTCCGGTCAGGATGCGGTAATGGCCTGTTTTAGTTCAGGCAGTTGTTCCAATGCGTGTCAGCAGAACGTTTCTTCAGAAAGTACATCTTCACGCCTCTATAGTCCTGCCGTATTCACTTCAGTTTCCTATTGACAAGTGGCATAACACTTTACTACACTTTGTAGTAATATTAGTTTACAATAAATCACTATGACCGAAGAAAAAAATTCATCTCCACTCAAAAATATACTTTCCGGTAATTTTAATATTGCTCTGGTACTTATTCTCATAGTTGCTTCTTTCGTTATCGGATCTTTGTATACCAAGGTTAAGTATCTTGAAAAGGGCGCTGCGGTGGCTGGAACAACCACGACAGGTACGAATCAGGCTGCCGGTGCTCCGGCTGCTGCAGGCGCACCCCAACCCCAGGTTGCCGCTAAGAAACCGGAAGTAACCAACGCCGACTGGTATCGGGGTAATAAAAATGCCAAGGTAGTAATGGTAGAGTATTCGGATTTAGAATGTCCGTTCTGTATTAAATTTCACCCCACTATGCAGCAAGTTATGAAGGAATACGGGGATAAAGTGAAATGGGTATATCGTCATTATCCGCTGTCTTTCCATGCCAACGCTCAAAAAGAAGCTGAAGCAGCTGAATGTGCTGGTAAACTTGGCGGAAACGAGTCGTTCTGGAAATATGCAGACGCGATATTCTCCCGTACATCAGGAAACGGCACAGGGTTTGCACTGGATAAATTAGTGCCTCTGGCAAAAGAGTTGGGCTTAAACGAATCATCGTTTAAACAATGTCTGGACTCCGGTGAGATGGCACAGAAGGTTAAAGATCAGATGGCTAAAGGGTCAGAAGAAGGAGTAACTGGCACGCCGGGTACAATTATTATTGACGCCAAAGGTAATACCCAGCTCGTTCCCGGTGCTCTGCCTTTCGAGAAGGTCAAGCCGATGATTGACAAAGCCCTGCAGTCATAAATGGCTAAACCGGAATATGAGCTATGGATATTATTTCTATCTTTATCACAGGATTATTCGCCGGCGGGCTTACCTGTCTGGCTGTTCAGGGAGGACTTCTTGCCACCTCAGTGGCCCAACAGGAAGAGAATAAACTTGAAGAGGAAGCCAGGCGGTTTGGTCACCTTCTGCCGATAGTTTCATTTCTGGCCGCACGGCTGATTGCATACACTCTGCTTGGATTGCTGTTAGGCTCCCTTGGATCAGTGTTCCAGCTTTCACTTTCTGCCCGCATTTTTCTTCAGTTTGCTGCGGTTGTGTTTATGGTCGGCACTGCGCTGAATTTACTTCAGGTTCACCCGGTATTTCGTTATTTTGTCATTCAGCCCCCGAAGTTTCTCACCCGATTGGTACGCAATCAATCAAAGAGTAAAGCTGTTTTTGGTCCGGCACTGCTCGGAGCCATGACGGTGCTCATTCCCTGTGGGGCCACTCAGGCAATGATGGCGTATGCCATCTCAACCGGATCCGCGCTTGCCGGAGCCACAACCATGTTTGTCTTTATGCTGGGTACGTCTCCTTTATTCTTCCTGCTTGGTTACGCTGCCCGAAAACTTGGCGGTTCTTTAAGCGGAACGTTTAATCGGATTGCGGCCGGAGCAATTATTCTGGTCGCCGTTTACAATTTTAATGGGGCATTAGCACTTAGCGGTAGCAGTTTCACCCTGGACGGCATTTTAACGGGCATTAACTGCACCATCAGTTTCTGTGATGAAGGAAGAGTGGCCGGTGCTACCACCATGGCGGTTAAGGAAGCGACAATTTTTATTACCAGAAACGGTTACAGTACGGATCCGGGAATTGTAAATATCAAGGCCGGCTCAAAGGTAAAGTTTACGGTTGTCAACCAGGGTGGCGGCGGCTGTGCTCAGTCGCTTACGATTCCTAAACTGGGACTGCAAAGAGTTGTGCCGATCGGCCAGTCTGACACAATTGAATTTACCGCTCCCACAACTCCCGGTCCGCTTGCTTTTATGTGCAGTATGGGCATGTTTAAAGGAAACATTAACGTAATCTGATAAAAATGATGAAAACGGTAACATTAAAAATTGTCGGCATGCATTGCACCAGTTGTGCCATGAATATTGACTTTGAGCTGGAGGACTTAAAGGGTGTCAGGGAAGCCAGCACAAATTACGCTAAGCAAAAAACGGTTGTCACTTTCGATCCGAATGTGGTTAACCTGGGAAAGATTATTGAAGTTATAAAGTCACTGGAATATGAGGTGAAAGTCGCCTCATAAATAAAGGGTTTAAAAATTACTACAAAACATAGTAAAATAACAAAATATGTTTAAGGACAAATTTGTATTAGGAATAATGATCGTTACGGTTGTCGTTTTGGTGGGCGGTGTATTTTTCGCCAGCAAAATGGGCTCTTCATCATCCTCCACCACGAATAATTCCACACCCGTTTCCGATGAACAGAAAAAATTACTTGAAGTAGTGTCAGATGACTATATTAAAGGGAACAAAGAAGCTTCAGTAACCCTGGTTGAATATCTGGATTTTGAATGCGAAGCCTGCGGTGCATATTATCCCCTGGTAAAACAACTGGCAGAAGAATTCAAAACCGAGGTTCGTTTTGTCAATCGCTATTTCCCGCTCCCCGGACACAAAAATGGTCTGCCGGCTGCCCTTGCTGTTGAGGCCGCTGCCAGACAGGGCAAGTACTGGGAGATGCATGACAAGTTATTTGAAGAACAAAAAAAATGGGGCGAAAAACCAGCCGCTGACCCAAAGATTTTCGAAGAATATGCAAGACAACTTGGGCTTAATATGGATCAATTTAAAAAGGATGTGGCCTCAAAAGAAGTAAAAGACAGGGTTGAACGGGATAAAAACTCGGGTACCAGACTGGGCGTTTCCGGTACACCGTCCTTTTTTCTCAATGGCGACAAAATTCCCAATCCCAAAACTCCGGAGGATTTCAAAACCTTTATCAATGCGGCTATTCTTAAAGCTCCAAAACCCTCCGGTCAATCAACGGGTGAAAAAGTTCATGAACACGCAGACCTTGCTTTATATGTGAATGGGAAAAAGGTGCTGCTTCAGGATCGTCCGGAATATTTTGAAAAAGACCCCGATATTCACTCGCATAAAGATACTGAAGAAGTAATCCATAAACATAAAACCGGCGTTACCCTGGGTCAGCTTATTGACTCCTGGAAGGCAAACCTGCCATCCGGGGTGAGCTGGTACGTAAACGGAAAAAAACAAACCGGTAATTGGAGAGGGTATGAGTTTAAGGACCTGGACAGAATTGTTATGAGTTTTAGTACTACGACTGTTGAAGTCTCTGACAAACAGTTGTCAGAAGTCACAGACAGAGCATGTATTTACTCTGAAAAATGCCCTGAGCGGGGCAAACCGCCGACTGAAAATTGTGTCGGAGGATTAGGAACAGATTGTGATTAAAAACATATGATTACATTGACAAAATTATCAAAACGGTTTGACAGACAGTTTGTCGTCAGCGATGTCAATCTAAAAATTAACCAGGGAGAAATCATCGGACTTCTTGGCCCGAATGGCGCAGGCAAAACAACCACCTTACGGATGATTGCCGGAGTACTGCCTCCGTCAAAGGGTACTGTCGTTATTGATGAGACAAATATCGAAACAGACGGTATTGTCAAAAAACGGATCGGTTTTTTGCCTGAAAATAATCCGCTGTACGAAGAACTGACAGTAGAGGAATACCTATCATTTTGGTCGGACATGAAGGAGATTCCTAAAAGTGAACGGCAGGAAGCAATTGATTTTGTGGTTGACCGCTGCGGAATTTCAGAGGTGTATTACCGTCCGATCTCTGAGCTTTCCAAAGGATACCGCCAACGGGTCGGGCTTTCTCAGGCAATTCTGACGAAACCCGATATTCTGATTTTGGATGAACCTACCGAAGGGCTGGATCCCAATCAGCGCCAGGATATAGCCGCACTCATTCGGGATTTAGGAAAAGAACGCACCGTTATTATTTCTTCCCATGTTTTAAGTGAGCTGGCTAAAATCGTAAACCGGATGGTTATTATCCATAAAGGCGCTATTGTTGCTGATGAAACACCGGATAATTTGCGCCGCCTGGGCAGCTCATCTCAAACCGTTGAAATAGAAGTTAAGGGAAACCATGTTTTATCGACTCTAAAAAAGGTTGACGGAGTTATTGATGTTCATGAAATCAAAAAGGATTATTTCGTGGTCGAAATTGAAAAGAAGCTGGACATCCGGGAAAAGCTTTATAAATTGGCCGTTAAAAATAAATGGACGCTTTTGACCCTCGTGGCCAAAGAGCGGGCTATTGAAGATGTCTTTAGCCAGTTAACCAGTAATTAAAGTTATGAAACTAAATCTGATTAAAAGAATTGCCAAAAAAGAATTTCTCGGTTACATCAACAGCGCTTTGGCGTACACGGTGATCGTACCGTTTTTGCTGCTTTCGATATTTATTTATACCCGTACCGCCTTAGTCGGAGGCGAGGCAAGTCTGCGGCCCTACTTTGAACTTTTGCCCTGGTTTTTACTGCTTTTAGCTCCGGCCCTCTCAATGAAACTTCTGACGGATGAGCACCGCTCCGAGACGCTGGAGCTTTTGTTTGCCCACCCGATCTCGGAACTGGAAATTGTCCTGGGGAAATTCTTCGGCGCGCTTTCTTTTTATGTCATCATACTACTGACAACGATGGGTTTACCTCTGACCCTGGTTGCATACTCCCGACCTGATATTGGGCAGATTGCCGGACAGTATATCGGGGCGCTTTTTATCGGAGCTACATTTTTATCCATCGGCATTGCTGCCTCTGCTTACGTTAAAAACGCCATCAGCAGCTTTCTTCTTTCTGCTGCAACCGGGTTTGTACTCATTATTATCGGACTGGACTTTGTCACCCAGATGCTGCCTTTTCCGTTCAGCAGAATTGCGGCGGAGTTGTCAGTATTAACCCATGGAGAAAACATTGCCCGGGGACTTTTAGACATCCGTGATGTCTTTTACTTCCTCACCATCACCGGATTATTTCTGGCTGCTGCCGTTACTAAACTTTCGGAAAGAAAGACAGTTGAAAATCCCGCTGAAAAGAGAAAACTGAATTTTGCATTCGGACTTATCGCAGGCATCGGTATTGTCTCTAATATTTTGTTGTCATCATATCCGATCCGTCTGGATATTACTCAGGCCAGACTTTTCACTTTGTCGATAGGCACCAAGCAGACAATCAGGAACCTGCCGGACATAGTCACTATTACGGTTTACCAATCCCGTGAGTTACCCGCTCAGATCCAGCTGGTCGCCCGCGACATTACTGATCTTCTCAAGGATTATGAGAAATTGAGCCGTAATGTAAAAACCCAGGTGGTTTATCCCGATAATCCCCAGGCAGCTTCAGAAGCCCAGCAGGCAGGAATCAGAGAGATACAGTTTAATAGTGTCGGATCAGGCAAATTCGAAGTTCAGGCGGGGGTTCTGGGAATTGCCGTGCGTTACGGGGACAAAACCGAAAGCATTCCTTTTGTGTCGGATTCTTCGGATCTTGAATATCAGTTAACCCGCAGGATCAGAAAGCTAACAAACGAAAAGGAGCAAACAATTGGTATCATGCAAGGCGGATACTCGCAAAACCAAGTGCTTAATGAGTTCCTTTCTACTCAATACCAGGTAAAGACTATTTCTGAAGGTGATGCGTCAGCTGTCAAAGATCTATCGGCTTTGTTGGTGATAGATGACGGTAGCAGTCAAAACCAAAGTACAGCTTCCGCCACCCTTAAGGAGTATCTCGGTAGCGGCGGAAAAGCTCTGGTGATGATCAGCGGTGTGAATGTCAGCCAGCAGACCCTTTCGGCCCAGGTCAGTACTTCGCCGATGTTAGGGGTACTTAAAGACTATGGTATAACCGTGAATACCGATCTGGTTTATGATTTGCAGCTTTCAGAGACCTTGGCTTTTGGAGGACAGGGTGGACAGCGCTATCTGGCTCAGTACCCGTACTGGTTGCGGGCTCTTCCGGCAGATACCAATTTCTCACCTCTGGCAACGGTTAAGAGTATCAGTTTAGGCTGGCCAAGCTCTGTCACGCTTGAGACAAAAGACGGAGTAACCCAGAAGAAGCTTCTTACGACCGGTCCGAATGCGGGAAAAACAGAAGGGAGTTTCAATATTTCCCCGCAGGCAGTGGGAAGCCTGCGGCCGAATGCTAAGGAAGTGACTCTTGCCGCACTTGCAGAAAAAGGAGACACCCGTCTGGTTGTGATAGGCTCAAACACTCTGGCTGACGATCAGTTCCTGGGGAATAACCGCGACAATGTAGCCTTCCTGTCAAACACCATCGATTATTTAGCTACTGACAAGGATCTGGCGGCAATACCGAGTAAATCTTCCGGACGTGCAGTCTTTGAGTTTAAGTCGCCTACGGATATTTTGTTTGTCCAGTACGGAAACTTACTCATTCCTCCGGTGGTAGTCATCGGGTTTGCCGTTTATTACCTGAGGCGCAGAAAATTACTCACGCAAAGAACCTATGTCAAATAAAAATATAAAATTACTACTGGCAGTTTTTATTGTTTTGATAGGCCTTTTGGTCTTTAAGCAGTATGCGCCTTCTTTATCACAACCTACCTCAGCCTATGTCCAAAAAACAAAAGACATCAGCGCCCAGACCGTTTCTGCAATTGAAATCAGTAATTCCTCCGGATCCGTGCAACTGAAGAAAGAGGGAGACGTCTGGAAAGTAAACGGTAAAAAGGCGGATACCGCTAAAATCAACAGTCTTCTCTCATCCCTGCTTCCCACAACTTCCCCTGAGCTGATTGCTCAGACAGACAAACGTCACAAAGAATTAGAACTGACCGACGACTTGGCCACTAAAATAAAGCTTGATAACAAACTCACTTTGCTTACCGGGAAATCCGCAGCTTCAGGGGTTTATACCCGGTTCGATAGCGATCCTGCCGTTTACCTTCTTAAAAATAATCCATCAGTTACTTCAATTGCTTCCGAGTGGTATGACAAAACTATTCTTGCCTTTGATCAGACCAAAGCCACGAAAATTACTTTCAGAGAAGGAAATTCGATAACCATACTCACTAAAGAAGGAGATAAATGGAAAGGCGGCTCTAAAAATGAAGAAATCGGAAAAGATAAAATGGACCCCATTCTTTCTCAAATTAATAGCCTGACCGCGCAATCTCTTTATGATGTTACAGGTAAAAGTACTTATCCGAAACAGACCAGTCTGGTTTTTACAGTTGAATACGACGGTAAGATGGAAACCCTCGAGTTTTACAAGGGTGCATCCGATTACATGGTGAAACGTGCTTCCGATGGTGAGCAATTTATTGTCAATGAATACAGCATCTCATCTGTTATTTCGGCACCGAAAGAGATTTTATAGGAGGAGGTGGAACTTATGGACGAAAATGTTAATCAAAATAAACAACCGAAACAATCGACGAGTCCTATGATAATTGGTGTCGTAGTGGTCGGTGTTTTGCTTCTGGGCGGAGGGTTTTTATTGTTTTCCAATAAGTCATCCAAATCTCTCCCGCAGCCTGAAGGTAGTTCCCTACGGAATTCACCTACTGCAGCTTCTCCAGGAGAATCGCAGGTTTCCGACACTCCTTCGACAGAAGCGAAAACATATAGCTTGGCTGAAGTTGTCACGCACAATTCAGAAAAAGACTGTTGGATGGCTATCGAAGGGAAAGTGTATAACGTGACTGAGTTCATCCCAAAACATCCGGGTGGTAAGGCAATAGTGCGAGGTTGCGGGAAAGATGCCTCGACGTTGTTTAACGAACGCCCCACCAACAATAAAGGGCCACATCCCGCCCAAGCTAATGAGTTATTAAAAGGTTTCTTTATCGGCGATCTTAAACAAGAATAAACGTTTAGACCTATGAAACCAATTCGCGGTACAATAAAACTATGCTTATTTCAGAGATTTTCAAAGAAACCAAGTTTAAGCGGCTAGCAGCCACTCTCCTTCTCATTATTCCTCTTGAAATCCTGTCACTTTTTTCGGTTCATCTGCCTAAATTTGTCGAGTATCCGTTGTTTGCGGCTATCATTTTCTTTTTCGGCCGTGATGTCATTATCGGTGGCCTGCAAAGCCTGGTCAGACTCAGGTTTTCCAATATCAATCTGCTCATGACCGTGGCTACCTTTGGGGCCGTCTATCTGGGCGAGCTGGAAGAAGCCGTTATTATTATCGTCCTGTTTGCCGTCAGTGAGGCCATGGAAGAGTTTGGTATTGAGAGAAGCCAGAATGCTCTGGAGGAACTAGTTGAAAAAGCTCCTAAAACTGCGTTACTTAAAGGGCAGGATACCAAAACGCCGATAGAGAAAATATCAGTCAACGATATCGTAGTCGTCAAACCCGGGGATTATATTCCCCTGGACGGGGTGGTGGTAAAAGGTGAGTCGCTGGTTGATGAAAGCAGCATCACCGGAGAACCGTTGCCGAAAAACAAATATATGGGGGAACTGGTTTTTGCCGGAACGCTAAACAGCCAGGGGTATCTGGAAATTAAGGTTACCAAAACTTCCAAAGACACTACCCTGGCTAAAATCGTGGATCTGACCTTTCAGGCGGCAGAACGGAAGTCTCAGGCCGCTAAGTTTATAGAAAAATTCGCTTCCTACTATACGCCGGGAGTTTTGGTTGTAGCGGCTTTACTGACGGTTATCCCCGTAGTATTCCTTTCCCAACCGTTTACTCCGTGGTTTGCCCAGAGCCTGACGATTCTTTTAATCGCTTGTCCCTGTGCATTGGTTATCTCCACCCCTATCACAATCTTTTCCGCCATTGGCAACGCCACTAAACGCGGGATCCTCATTAAAGGCGGCCAGTTTTTGGAAGAGATGGGCAGAATTAAGGCTGTTGCTTTTGACAAAACCAGAACGCTCACCAAAGGCGAGCCGGCAGTCTCTGACGTCATTCCCTTAAACGGGTACTCCAAAGGTGAACTTCTGGCCTGTGTGGCCGGAGCTGAAGCTTTCTCCGAACACCCGATTGCCAAAAGCATTGTCGAAAGTTCAAAAAGTTTTCCCGATATCAAAGTCCACGAGTATGCCAACTTTAAGGCAATCTTAGGCAAAGGTATTTCCGGTGAATGTCTGGTCTGTGTTGATAAGCACCACTGTATAGGCACGCTGCAGTTTGTGATGGAGGAGCACAAGGTAGATCAGCGGGCTGTAGATATTGTGGAACGGTTTGAAAAAGAAGGGAAAACCGCCATTATCATAAGCGATGACAAAAAACTCAAAGGCATTTTAGGAATTGTTGATGAGATACGACCGGAAAGTTCTACAGCTGTCAGAGAACTGCATAAATTAAAAGTCAAAACGGCCATCCTTACCGGAGACAACCCGTCAGCTGCCGGCTACGTTGCCAAGGAAGTCGGTATTGATGAAGTCCACGCCAAGCTCTTGCCGGATGAGAAAGTCATTCAATTAAAAAACTTAGTGAATAAACATAAAGATGTGGCCATGGTCGGTGATGGGGTTAATGATGCCCCGTCCCTTTCAACTGCCTCGGTTGGCATTGCCATGGGAGCGATCGGTTCTGAAGTTGCTGTCGAGAATGCCGATATTGCCCTGATGAACAATAACCTCGGACTCATTCCTTTCTTGGTAAAATTAGGCAGAATATCGGGTAGTACGATCCGCATTAATACCGGTGCGGCAATTGCGGTTAAAGCTATTTTCCTGGCACTAGCTTTGGTAGGAAAGAGTAGTTTAGCCTTAGCCATTTTTGCTGATGTTGGGGTGACTGTTCTGGTGGTGGCCAACAGTCTAAGGTTATTTAATTTCGATACCCGAAAGAACTGAATATGGATATAACAAAAATCAGACATGATTTTCCGGTGCTTTCAGAAAACGGCATTTATTTTGACAATGCCTGTCAGAGCTTGCGCCCTCAATCGGTGATAAACGCAGTAACCGAATATTATCAGGAGTATTCTGCCTGTGCCGGAAGAAGCAACCACCATCTGGCTGCTAAGGTTACCCAAAAGTGTGACGAGGCCCGGACGCGGATTGCCAAATTCCTGCACGCCAAACGGAAAGAAGAAATCGTTTTTACCAGAAATACCACCGAAGGAATTAATCTCGTAGCAAATACTTTAAATCTCAAGGAAGGTGACGTAGTTCTTACTTCAGATAAAGAACATAACTCAAACCTTATTCCCTGGCAAATATTGCATAGGAAATCCGGAATTATTCACCGGATTGTGCGGTCGAGGGACGATAATACGTTTGACATGGATGCCTACAAACAGGCGCTAGAAAGCGGCGTAAAACTGGTGAGCTTGGGCATGACATCCAACCTGGACGGTGTGACGATTCCCGCTGCCGAGATTATTAAACTGGCACATCAAGACGGAGCGGTCGTGTTACTTGATGCAGCTCAGGCGATACCGCATCAGGTAATTGATGTCAGGAAACTGGATGTTGATTTTCTGGCTTTTTCCGGTCATAAGATGCTGGGTCCGTCCGGAACGGGTGTCCTCTATGGTAAATATGAACTTCTGGAAAAACTTTCACCATTTTTAGTCGGAGGTGATACTGTTTCTTCATCAACCTATGATTCCTGTGAATTTCTCCCCCCGCCGGAAAAGTTTGAGGCGGGTCTTCAGGATTATGCGGGTATCATAGGTTTGGGAGAAGCAGTTTCGTATCTTGAAAGGATTGGTTTTGCCCAAATTCAGAAACAGGAATATGCACTGAATAGCTACATAACTGAGGAACTGCAGAAAATCCCTAATCTGGTTATTCTTGGCCCTTCTGATCCGAAAGAAAGAAGCGGCATTATTTCCTTCTATATTTCCGGCAAAGACCATCACCAGATCGCCCTGATGCTTGATGCCTCCACAAAAATCATGGTGCGCTCGGGTCAACACTGTGTCCATTCGTGGTTTGCTGACAGAAAGATTCCCGGCTCGGTACGGGCATCCGTTTATTTTTATAACACGCTTGAAGAAGCTGAACTTTTTGTTAAGGAATTACACAAGGTATTAAGTATTCTCTAAACCTATGTTTTGTATTTTAGCGTTTATCGCTTTATCAATTATCAGTATATTTAGCGCCTCTCACCGATGGTTGGCTAAAGAGGCATTTGACTGCGTTTTTAGGCGGATTACACTTCGCCCCTGCACTACCGGGTTTAAAGAAAAGATGAAGGCACAGCTGGTAGGAACACTGCTTTCCCGTTCTGCTATTGCAGCCAGGATAGTCAACAGACATTTTGAGTTGCTTTCGTGGATATTATTTATCACCACAGTCGCCAGCATTTTCTGGACAGGCAAGGGACTCTATAACTATTACATGTACGGCAGCTGCAATGGTCTGAATAAAACCGGCTTCTGTGCCCTGGATCCGAAAGGCGAGAATAATAAAGTTTCCCAAACCGGCGGCAGTTGTGTAGACGGAGCGGGAGATGAAAGTAAGGTTACTCTTACTAGCGTTGATTTAAGTCTTTTCCCCACCGTTGATAAAGGAGTCAAGGATTCGGTGGTATTCATTGGTTGTTATAGCTGCGACTATACCAGAAAAGCATACCCGCTGATCCAAAAACTTATTTCAGAAAATCAGGTCAACTATACCTTTGCCCATTACCCCATCAAAGAAGAAATGCTTTACCTTCTGCCTATCGGCTACTGCGCGTATAACCAGGACCAAAATAAATACTGGCGGTTAAACGATAAACTCTTTGCCAGCTCCAAGGAAGATATTGCCAAAAAGGAATTTGTAGAAAATATTCTTGGAAATCTGGGATATGACGTGTCGGCAATCAATTCCTGCAGCCAGTCTCCCCAAACCCAGGCGGCCGTCGTCGCGCAACGGATCGAACTGGAGAAAACTAATATCTACGGTACCCCATTGGTATTTGTTAATGGCAAAGGTTTAGTTGGACCCAAACCCTATCGGGTCTATGAACGGATACTTAAGGGTTTTAGGTTTTGGTAAACTGCTGATACGTTAACCCCTTGAATTCAAAGGCTTGAATTTTATCTTTGGACTTTTTTTTACCCCGAAGGGACAAAAGCGTATTCAGAAGTCAAACAAAACTAGAAAATTGAATATGTCGGCTTAATAGGTGCTCATCTTCAATACGCTATGTTAAAAAACGGTGAAGCTGTAAACCCCTTAGAAGTAGATTTACCGTCAGGTGAACCAATTGAACAAAGACCGAAGAGAGTGCTAAGCAATTGAAGTAAATATTTCTACTGAAAATACAACAAGTACACCACGCCTAAAATTATTCTGTAATAACCAAAAAAAGCTAAGCCATGTTTGTCTATGATTTTGATAAAGAGCCTAACTGCTATCCAAGCTGATACAAACGAAACAATACTTCCCATCCCTAATAATCCAAATTCATATGTTGAGTAGTTAGACGAGGTCTTTATCAAATCATATCCGGTAGCTGCAAGCATTGTTGGAACTGCTAGAAGAAACGAAAATTCCATGGCTTGTTTTTTGGATAAACCTCGAAGTACTCCACCCGTGATAGTTGCAGCCGCCCTCGACACTCCAGGGATCATGGCTAAAGTTTGTGAAAGTCCAATAATAAAAGCATCTTTACTGGAGATTTCCTCAAGCTTTTCAATCTTTTCTGAGTGGTTCTTTATCTTGCGATCAAAATAAACAAGAAATACTCCACCTGTTATTAGTGTTGCTGAAACGATTGCTGGATTAAATAAATATGTTTTAATAAAGTCATAGAATAGGAACCCAATTATTGTTGCTGGCAGAAATGCGAAGAGAAGAAGCTGATATACCCTAATATTCTTTAAGAACCTTGGTGTGTACATGACAATAATTGCAAAGATTGCTCCCACTTGAATTGCTATCTCAAATGATTTCAGAAAATCAGTATTAGGCAGCTTAAGAATATCGGAGACTAGAATCATGTGACCGGTTGATGAAATCGGTAAAAATTCTGTAACTCCTTCAATAAGTCCAAGCAAAATCGCGCTAAAAATATTCATATATCTACCCTCTTGAAATTATGACACAATTCTCCTACAATTTGTAGTAAAATAATAAGTTATTGATGCTGCCCAGAGAATTCATATTACCTAGCTATGAACCGGAAAGAAAAAACTATTGTCGTCACCATTGTTGCAAACGTTATTCTGGTTCTTCTCAAGTTCTTCCTTGCCTCCTCATCGGGTAGTTTATCCCTTAAAGCCAGTGCCTGGCATTCTGTCGGGGATGTATTTGTTTCTGTCTTTGTACTTTTAGGGCTTTTATCTGCGGCCTGGGAAGCCAGACGGCGGTTGCAGGCAGGAACAATCGAGAATATCGTTGCCCTGATCGTCTCAGGTCTGATGTTTTTCTCCGCGCTGGATATTTTCAGGGAAGTAACCGGTGCTTCGGAAACACCCGATCTACGAAATATCTGGCCCGTGACAATCGGTGCATTTTTAACAATTGCCATTACCTACTTCACTGCACGCTATAAAGAATTCGTTGGTCGGGCAACTGACTCCCTTTCTCTGATTGCCAGCGGGTACCACTCGCGGATGGACCTTTATGCTTCAATGCTTGTCGTCGTAGGTCTGATCGCCGCCGCTGTTGGGTTTCCGGCTTTGGATAAATTGGCCGCGATATTTGTGATTGTTCTGATCGTTACCTCCGGCTGGGAAATTGCCGAGTCAGCCGTTCATGCCCTGCGGACCAAACAGGCATTACCCAATCATATTGAGGGACACCATCACCTAGCCTTTTTGCACAATAAGCGGATGCTTGCATACCTCGGAGGCATTGCTCTTATTTTCATCCTGCTTTCCGGCGTTTATACCGTTCCTATGGGCGAACAGGCTGTAGTACAGAGATTTGGAAAAGTGGCCGGCACTTTTGGCTCAGGAATTCATATTCGTGTGCCTCTTGTCGATTCCATATCACGAGTGAATGTTGACCAAGTTCGCCAAGTCGAAACTGAAGCTTCATTGGTGCTTACGGGAGACACCAACCTCATTAATACAAAATTAACGGTGCAGTATACGATCACTAATCCAGCTAACTATATTTTTAGCACTCAAAATCCTGAAAACTTACTTGCTAAGGAAACAGAAACCGCATTCCGGGCTGCTGTTGCTCAGAAGGGTGTCGATGATTTATTGACGGCCAGTCGAAGTGCCATTCTCGCCGATACTTCAATAAAGACTCAGAGCTTGCTTGAAGAACATAACACTGGCATAAAAGTTGCCAATATACAGCTTCTTTCTGTTACTCCACCCAACGAAGTCGCAGACGCATTCTTGGATGTGGCCAGCGCCAGAGAAGACAAGAATACTTACATGAATGAAGCCCTGGCGTATAAAAACGAGACAGTGGCTGTTGCCCGCGGAGAAGCTACCAAACAGGTAACAGCAGCAGAAGCTGAAAAAGCCAGCAAGATCGCTTTGGCAACCGGCGAATCAGAGCGCTTTAACAAAAAACTCGCGGCATATCAGAATGCACCTCAGGTAACCCGTACCAGACTGTATTTAGAGTCTTTAGAGAAAGTGTTACCAAACATTAAAAAATACATTCTCGATCCACGGGTGGAAACCAATTCCACTGATTTGTGGATTACTAATGGAAAACCTGCTCAACCGTAAGGAGGTGAATTTATGAGAAACAGAACACAATCATCGTTTGTAGACCAGGCAAGAAACAGAATCAGTTGGCAGACGCTGCGTCAGCCGAAAGTGTTAGTTGGTTTAGGAGTCGGAATCCTATTGATTCTCTCGACGTTAGTCGCTTTTCAGGTAGACGCCACGCAGTATGCCATCGTCTCTCAGTTCGGCAGTCCGGTCCGGGCGATTAAAGAGCCGGGGTTGTATGTCAAACTTCCCGATCCTTTGCAAAATCTAATTCGCCTGGATAAGCGCGTTCAGGTGCATAACGTCACCCAAACCGAGTTCCTGACCAAAGACAAGAAGAACGTATTGGTAGAAGCATACGCTACCTGGCAGATAGATGACCCAGTGCAATTTTTCAAAAGTGTCAGAGATGCCCAGGGAGCGTCCTCACGGCTATCGGATATTCTTACGTCCGAACTCGGAGTGGCGCTGTCACAGTATGAGTTGACCAATTTGGTCACTACCGACCAAAGCCAGATGAAGCTGGATGAAATGCTTGCGGGCCTTACCAAGCAAACAGACGAACGGACACGATCCTACGGCTTTAAAGTTGCCGATGTGCGGCTCAAACAGCTTAATTTCCCCGAGTCCAATAGACAAAGTGTATTTCAGCGCATGCGCGCAGAACGTCAGCAGATAGCCAGGCAGTTGCGCTCTGAAGGGACAGAAGAAGCAACAAAGATCAGAGCCGAAGCTGACGCTGAGAAAATCACTCTTTTATCCAAAGCTCAGGAGGAATCAAACAAGATTAAGGGAGAGGGTGAAGCCCAGGCAATCCGTATCTATGCTCAGGCCTTCGGCAAGGATCCGGCGTTTTACCAGTTTCTGCGTACGCTTGAATCATACGACAAGGTCATAAATCAGGGCACAACGCTTATTCTTCCTTCCGATTCAGAACTCTTAAAATATCTCAATCCGTAAACGGATTCAGATGAAGTGCTGAAATCGTGAAGAAGATAAGTAAAAGAAGTGTCGGTATCTTTATATGGAACAAACAAACAACATAAAACAGCTGTTAGCACAGATTACCAAACGCATACTCACGGTTATAGGTATGCTGGTGCGGTTGATTCAGTCGGTCACGGCCAAAATCCGGTCAGCCGACGGATCATCATCCCTGACTGACATCAAACAGGCCTTTGCCCACGTTAATGCCCGCTATATTTCCGGGAATATTGTCAAAATTATTGTGGTTATTTATTTTCTCTCAGGTATTTATATCGTTAAACCCGGAGAAGCTGCGGTAGTTACCCGTTTCGGCAAAGTAGTCAGTCCCAAAGTATCGGAGGGTCTGCATTATCGGCTGCCGTGGCCGGTTGACAAAGAAACCATTGTAAGTGTTTCCGAAGTCAGACGGGAAAGTGTCGGTCTCCTTAGTCCGGAACCGGAGCACCCCAAACATATGGAACAACCCGGGAAGTTGCAGGTGTTAAGCGGTGACACCAATATTATTGATTATGAAGTAATTGTTCAATATCAGGTCAGGGAACCAGCCGCTTACCTTTTTAACATTGACTATGCTCCGTATCAGACAGTCCGTGATGCCGTGCGGGCTGCAGTAACAAAGATCAGCGCTGAAACTGCAGTAGATAATATTCTTACCTCAGAACGTCAGAGTGTTTTGAACCGGCTACAGAAAGAAACACAAACACTTCTGGATTCATATAATAGCGGACTGGCAGTTGTCAGTGTCAACTTTCAAAAGGCTTATCCCCCCGATGAAGTAGCCGATGCCTTCCGTGACGTCTCAAGCGCCAGAGAGGATAAAAGCAAAACCGTCAATGAAGCCGAAGGGTATAAAAATAGCGTCATTCCTGAGGCCCGTGGACAGGCCCAAAAATTGATCACCGAAGCCAGCAGTTCGGCGACTGCGCAGATCAATGAAGCAAGCGGATCAGCGGTGGCATTCAATGAAATTTTGACCCAATACAGAACCAACAGTAGTATTTACGGAGAGCAGGTAACCCGTTTCCGGCTGTATCTGGAGCGGATGGAAAAAATATTTCCCAGAATCGCTACCTATATCGTTAAGCCGGGAGAACGGGTTAATCTAAAATTACTGGAAGGAAATGAAACAAAAGTCAATGTCTTCCCACCACAAACCGAAGGTGGCCGCTAAAGACAAATCCGGTGAGGACTGGGGTCAGGTGTTTGCTGACATCAGACAATCATTGGGTTTTTCCGGAGGCAGCCAAAAACAGAAACCTCTGCCTGAAAAACCGGTGCGGATTCAACACGAGAAAAAGAAACCTGATAAAAAAGGTGCTGAGGTTCCGAAAGAAATTCCACCTCAGGAAATTCCCCCGGTACAAACGATAGAGTCTATTAAGGCCGAAGAGCAGTCACCGGAGAGTAAGCCATCACGATTACCCCTCCCCAAAATTCACTTATCAAAAAAGAAGAAGATTGTTTTGGGCGTAATTATAGTTGCAGCATTTCTTATATTTAGATTTCGTGAAGACATTTTTGCCCCCTGGCCACCAGCCCCTAATGTCGTCGCGGCATATGACGGCGGCAGAATCACGATTGAGGATGTTGAAAAGCATCTGGCGTCTCTCGTTGAGGACAAGGCGACGCAAATGCAGCTTAAGTCTCCCCAAGGGTATGCATTGATCGTTCAGGAAATGATCACCGATGAAATCGTCAAACGCTGGCAGGCTACCCGCAAACCCGATCAGGATAAAGAATTTTCCCATGTGATGAAGCATATTACCGAGGAAATAAACCTGGATGAGCTTCATGCCCAAATGCATAAAGGGCAACTCGGGGTAACCGAGGGAGACATCGGTGCCTACTATGACGCCAACAGAAAGGATTTCGGAGATAAAACGCTGACCGATGTCCGTGAAGAAATAAAAACGAAACTTCAGAGTGAAAAAGAAGATCAGTTTGTCCAAAACTACATTACCGGTCTGAAAAATAAAGCCTCAATTACCCGTGATCCGGCGGTGTTGGTCATTCCTGAACCTGCCGACTGGGAACTGCGTAACTACTATGATGCCAATAAGGATAAATATCTGGTCAAAGCCCAGGCCGTTGTATTTGAAATCCGTATTCCGAAAGGCGCTGATGAAAAGAAGGCTAAAGAAAAAGCCGAACAGACTTTATCGAAAATCCGTTCCGGAAGCGATTTTGGCCAGGTGTATCAGGAAATAACCGGCTCTCCGCTTCCCCAGACCGGAGAAACAAGGATCAAAGGAGAAAACGATCCTGGTTATGAAGAAGCGATTTTCCGGCTAGATCCGCAGCAGATAAGCGATGTTATTGTTGACAAAGATTCATTTGTCATTGCCAAACTTAGTTCCAAACAGCCGGAACGGCAGCAGAGCTTTGAGGAAATCCGCTCACAGGTGCAGACGGCGGTCCTGACCGAGACGGAAAAGAAATATTATACCGACAATGCCGACAGGACACTCTTTACCGTCAACGGCAAACGGTTTACGTTGGGTGAATTCTGGGAAGAATATCAGGAACTGCCGCTTTCGTTTCTATCTTCATACGCCGGTACTGAAGGTAAGCAGGCATTGGTTGAGAAAATTATCGAGCGTTTGCTTTTATACGAAGACAGTCTAAGCCAGGTATCCCAAACTGAAACAAAGGAGCGCAAAGATGAGATGCGCCTGAAAGTCCTGGCTCAGATGCTTGAACAGGAGGAGGTAGATGAGAAAATCAAAGTTGAGGACAAAGATATCCAGGAGTACTACAACCGCAACAAACCGCAATTTATAAAACCTGCCAAGTCAAAGGTTCGTCAGATCGTCATTCGTGCGGGTAGTTCCGATAACGCAACCGACGATGAACACAAAAAGGCCTTCGACAAAGCTAACGAAGCGTACAAAAAGCTCGTCCCCGGACCTCTGAAAAAAGGAGAAGATTTTGCTTCTGTTGCCAAACAATATTCGGAAGATGAAGCCACAAAAGATAAAGGAGGCGAAGTTGCCGAATGGGTGGAAGAGGAAATGGATCTTATGGGAGAAATTGTCAAGCATCAGTACCATGAGCAGGTCCAGGCTATTCCCAAAGGAGAAATCGGCCCACCGTTTGAAGCGAATGGTTATATCTACATCGTCGAAGTTCTGGATCGTTCGGAACCTGAACAGCTTACGTTTGAGCAATCAAAGGAATATATCCGCGAACGGTTAACCGCAGAAAAACACAGCGAGCTTTCCCAGCAACTTTCATCGAAACTTATGAAGGATGCCAAAGTGGTGATTTATACCAGAACATTAAAAAAGATCCCCAAGCCACAGGCAACGTCGGATAATAACGCGGAACCTATTCAAAAGTAATGTCCGATAAGAGAAAATAAGAATATGTATACACTAAAAGAAGAAACTTTTATTAATGCTCCAGCCAAATCAGTTTTCGGCTTTTTGACTCATATTGGCCTGCTTTACAAAACATGGCACCGCAGAGACCACGTTTTCTGCAAAACAATTTCAGGAACAATAATATGATCAAATAAATCAATCTGGTAGTATACTAACCTTATATGCGCTCTGATCAAGATAACAAGTCAGTTCAAGAAATTGCCTCAAAACTCCGGAAAATCAGGCTTAAGAAGGGCATGAAACAGGTGGATGTCGCGGATAAGGCTGGTTTGAATAGTAACTATTACGCCAGGGTTGAGCGAGGTGAAGCGATTCCAACTGTAGTGACTTTGAAGAAAATCCTTACTGCTCTCAAGGTGAAATCATCGGAAGTACTGACGTTTTAAGGTGTTGTTTGCTTAATATTGGTGACCTTTTCGAATCGAACAGGCTCGTAATTAGTTCTTTCCACATCATTAACTAAAATTTTGGCAAATTGAGCTGGCAATGCCCTCGCGCTATAGCTCATCACTCCGTCTTGAAGATTGAAATGTATATGTGGCTGGTTGGTATTTCCGGTGTTTCCACACCGGCCAAGTTTCTGCCCCTGTTTTACAATATCGCCTACTTTTACAACGATAGAATCATGCTTAAAATGGCACAACAAGCTATATTCTCCGTTCATATGGTCAATGATAACCATATTACCTACGCCTATACTCCGATCAAATTGTCCTGGTTCGCAATCAAATGATCCATTCACAACTTGTATAACTTCACCTTCTCCTGGTGCGATAACATCTATCCCAAATACAGTAAAATCTTCAAGTTTTGTCTCCTTGCCAGTCGTTTCTGAGCGAAAGTCGTAGGCATAAAGTTGGTTCTGAGGTCCCGAGCCTGCAGGTCGGAAATGATTGTTAGTTTCGGCGGACCTACCACCATTACTTACCATTAATTTATCATGAAACGGAAGAATTAAATTTGTTTTGGTCTTGTATTCCATTAATTTCTACTCAATTGCTTTTGCTTTTTTAGCTCTTCATAGAGTTTAACTAAAGTTTCAGGATCATAATGTCTCATGGTATGAAAAGTAGCTTGCAAATGCTCGAGGATATCGATAGCCATTTCTGGTGTGGCATGCTTCGGATCTGTACGCTTAAGGATATTTAAGACAGTGTCGATATCTTTTTCGTTGATCTGATATTTTTTGGTTTTTGTACTCATAGAGATAATTATACCTCAAAATCTATACTAATAGATAAACCTCTCTAATTTGAGATAGTCAAACATTTCTTCAGATAAGCTTGTGCTGCTGATGCGTCGCATGATTTCCCGGCTGCACGTTTGGGAAAGGATGTTTAGACTTCCTTCCCATAAGATCGATCTGTCTAAAATGGCTAATTTCCGGTGGTGGTAATCGAGGGTGAGCAGTACTTGTACGCCGATAGTCTCAAAACGCCTGATTGCCTCTTCAGCTTGCTGCTTCATGGTCAAATCATGTTCATCCGGATGGCGGGTAATGACATAGGCCTTGATTTTCCGGTTAATCAGGTCTTCGAATGGCCGTATGAGCGAATACATCCTGTTGGAGGATATGAACGGGCTTTCGATAATGACTTCCCGCTTACAGCGCTTCAGATCCGCTATGAACTGTTTGTAGAAATCCGCCTCGTTATATAGCCGGGATTGGACCAGATCCGGTGATAGGTGGAGCCATTTTTTGGCACAAGAAACTATAAGGTCATTCATAAACCTCTCCTTTCCAATTAAATTTCAGGGGTTTTATAGAGACAGTGCCGTTTTCGTAGGTAAACCCAAGGTTCTTGAGCTTTTCGTAGGTCTTGAGTAAACTAGGGAGGATTTGGTTCCACCTACGGTCAAGTTCGCCAGCCAACATCGACACGCAAGTGACAACGAAGTGTTAAATACTTTTTAATTTCCTGCTAAAGCTAACTTCTGGAAATAAGTATCCGAACTACCAACTCTGTTTGACGAACGCTAAAAATTTTATAACCTAAATTCGGGGTTTAATAACAGTACTTCATTAATAAATTTCTTTATAAACATTTCGTCCTTATTCCAACCATCGGTGTCCGAAACCATTTTGATCACCTCAAAATACATATCGATATTTTTTACTAAAGATTGGCTTAACATATCGATAGTTAATTTCTCTGGTACAGCAGCAATTAATTTTTTCTTAAACGAGTCATCAAAGTCATCAACTTCTCTATGATGTTTAGTCTCAAGATTGTTATAAATACCAAAAAGTTTTATCGTAAGTTCTCTGATTTCCTCTATTTCTTTCGCTGCTCTAAATACACGATTTCTTTTAATGGCAAACGCAGCGTTTTGGGTATGATAATGTAAGTTTTCGGTTGTTTCATTTGACACATCTGAAATAGGTTTCTGTTGTTTAAGCTTTTCTGTAGCTTTCATTTTCTCAAGAACTCTGCTGTTCTTATCATATAAGATATTCCACAACGGTCTTTTAGCTATAAGGTTATCCAGTGCTATGACTCCCACATCAATCTGCAAATAATTTGTGAGTATAAACAATGTTAAGTAGTTGTTATCCCCGTACTGAGTTAGAGAATAATGAAATACATCAAAATTATTTTTTATGACATTATTTATTTGGCTCCATGTTTTGTTTGTTTCCTCGGCAGGCTCTACAACCACAGACAAATCAACGTCCGAGTACTCATCAAAGAATCCTTTTGCACCAGATCCTACTAAAATGACACCTTCAACATTCGGTACTTGAGGAAATAAAATGGATAGTTTATTTAGTACATTTTCACGATCCTCAGGAGTATACATAAAGTTATTCTAGCACTACACAATAAGACCGGGTATTTTTGTTATAGTGAGAATAATATGTTGGTTCTAAACCCTAGTACTCAGCCAAAAAAGAGTTTTTGTTGTCGTAACAACTAAATAATCATACTAAATTTTACATTCTACCTGCCTTGTAGTACTATCCGCATAAATAATAAGAAAAGGAGAATGCTGTGGGAGAGACTAAGAAAATCAAATCTATTTTTGATGTTGATATCGAAGCTGGGAAAGGTGACAAAGAGTTAGAAGCGGTAATAGTTCAACCCAACCCAGACAACAAAAATGCAATATCAGTATTTCTTAAAAAAGTGGGGTGTGACCCACGGAAATACTACGATATAAGTATTTTTGTGTTGGAAAAAGAGTGCGGATTAGCCCGTCTGGTAATTGAAGGAGATAACAGATGCGCATTTATCCGGCTTGAAGGTGACAAGGTACGGTACTACGTTGGAGCCACCCCTGAGACCGTTGCCGGTGTTGTTAAAAATAGGGTGCTGATCTTTCTTGAACGAGGCTTCAGTAAGCTGAAGATTGAAGCAACAGTCGGAAACATTGTATTCACAGCAACGTAGTATTGAATTTTGGGTATTACACCAAAAGGCACACCACAAAATGTGCCTTTTATTTTATTAATAACTAACTCCCGCGCCTCCCTCCGACAACAGGACCTTTCTCTCACGCTACTGTATGTGATAATTTAGTTTTTACTTCTAGACAAATCTATTTAACACCACTACGAGGCATTCCTTAATTGTAATCTAACACATACAGAAGAAGTATGTAGTCAACTTTTCGATAATTAAATTTATTGTAAAATAGTTCCTGACCGACGTGCCTAGCCAATAATTTACCGGATTAAAGTTAAATCACCGTGCAGAATAACCGGTTTTACCGCTTCAATTTCTGTCTTGTAAAACTTAATTTCCGGAACCGGGTTTAATAAGTAAACTTTCTGATTCAATACATGGGCAAAGCCAATCTCCATAAGAGTATTCCCGCCTATATAGTTTTCTATTCCATTTTTATCGTAGTTAGCTACTAAAATTGCATCCCCACCCTGCATTAAGTTCCAGAACTCCCTGATTGCGTCCATATTATTTTTCTGGTGGAGCTTTATAACTTCCTTTTCCTCATCAGTTTTACCAACAAAAGGTTGTGATAGTGTTGTTATATAGGCCTCATGCCCCAGATTTCTTAACTCATCTCTAAGTTCCAGCATTCTTTCTGTATATTGCATACTACCAACAACTCCTATTCGCATATGTTTACTATAATACCCCACACGCACTTTCTACAAAAGTCCCGGCTAAATACAACGGCCAATTCACATAACCCGGAGAGACCGCTTACAGGATAGGACACTTTTGGTACAATCAGCGCATGAAAATATATGATGCGGTATGGGGAAATACAAATCTTCAGGACAAAGATATCACCAAAATAATCAAACATCCGGCCTTGCAGAGAATAAAAAATATCTGGATATCCACATATGGGTACCTTTTTGAACTAAAGAGAAACGCAACACGCTATGACCATAGTATCGGTGTTTATTTACTTTTAAAGAACTTTGGGGCATCAAAAGAAGAACAGGTTGCCGGACTGATCCACGACGTTTCACATACGGCTTTATCGCACGTGTCTACTTACGCATTTCAAGAAAAATACACCGGTACTGAATTTCATGAGTTACAACAACATAAATTTATTGAATCCTCGGGTCTTTCAAAATTACTTATCAAACTGGGATATGACCCGGATCGGCTTTTGCATGATAAAAAGTATTCTTTACTGGAAAATGACCTGCCGGATATTTGTGCTGACAGAATAGACTATGCTCTCAGGGATGGTCTGCATTTACAAATTCTCTCGAGACAACAAGTTGATCGGGTTCTGAAAAGTTTGAAAGTGCACAATAATGAATTTGTATTTTCAGACACCGAAGCGGCATTTATATACTCATTTAACTTCTATCTCTTAAATCTTATGTATTATGGATCACCTGCGGAAGCACATTTCAATAACGATTTCGGAAATTTAGTTAAGTACGCAGTCAGAAATAGAGTGTTGAAAGAAAAGGACTGGTTTAGTGACGATATTGAATTAACAGATAAACTTAAACGTTCAAAAAACAAACGAATACAGAAATGGCTGGCAAAATATAATAACCATATGATTGTGTACGAGGACAGAAAAAATCCTGACGTCATATTTCCAAAGAAAATAAGAATAGTAAATCCGAAAGTACTGGTCGGTAAAAGTGTGAAAAGGTTAACCGAACTGTCCCCGATATACAACAAGCTTATTAGCGATTATCGTGAAAATCACACTAAACACGAACTGCCCGTAAGACTTGACTACAAGCTCTAGTCGTGGGAAGCCAATCTGACCTTCTCAATATTCCCTACACATAGCCATGCGGATGAAATGCCGTATCCCTTTTTGGTTATGCCAAACGCCGGAACATTCTTAACGCCGGTTAGAAATATTAGTATGCAATATCTTTTGTTAATTTCTTTCGCGGCCCAAGATTGAAGTTCGCTTTCGGACGCGTTAGGTGCAATTTGTTTACCATAATCTTTGATAATCCGGTTAACGGTATCTTTATCTAAGTTCTCGTATTGTATTACCTTTGAAACTCTTGCAACTGCGGTAACCGGAGACCCCGACTCTTTAAAGTAAACAAAATCATTTATTTTAATTTTGTTCCAGGGACTAATTTTATTAACATACCATCTTGACTCAATTGTTTTTGTGCCGGCTAGTATGTCTCCCAGCAAGTTATCTCCTTTGGTAATTTTTGCTTTGCGTAGTATTGCGACGTGATCCATACCCTTATTTTACTTTATGTAAATAAGTATAAAAACAGTCAGATACAGAGGAAACAGAAACCGTTAGATAAACCCACCTTGTTAGTACAAACAAGCTATTAGTATCAGGCTGTTACCTAAGCATGGACATCATTCTGCGTCGTTCGTCCTGACCGGCAGAATCGAAGGTATCCAACCCCTCATGAATCGTCATTACCTGTATTAACCCCCGAGCCAGCCTATGAGATATGCCCATGGAATCAGACAACTCCTGCGCGGCCGCGTCGTGATAAGAACCGCGAAGCCGGTCATAAGCCGCTACACCCTCCCCGCCCGAAACCCTGCCCTTGGCAAAGTCTTTTATAAGTGAAAAATAATCTTTTATGTTGTCTTTAAAACTCTCACCGTAATACTCGGGGGTATACATCAATATCATGTCCTGTGTCCTGGCAAACTCTATCAGCGATTTTCTGCAAGTCTCATCGCCTTCGAATACATCCCTTTTGTCAATTTCAGACACCTCCTGTGAAAATTCTTTCCCTTCATAAAACTTCGCATAACTATTTCTGTACGAAGCACTGTCCCTAAAACAGGTCAGATACTCCACAGGATCATTAAAAAGTTGAGGTAGATTCTCTATTGTCTCGGTGTTTCTCATATCCGAAATATTATATCGCATCTAACACCCCACAACATTGACAATCCGAGCATTATATATATAATTGTCTATATATGAGAACCAGATTTCTGGTGATTTTGACAGCTGTATTGGCAATTTTCGTTCTATCCATAATTTATTTAAATAAAAACGCTAAAAGCCAAAATGACGCTGTGGAAATTTCTGACACACGAACTGTCTCCGACAAAATAACAGAAAAGCAAAGTGCAAAACAGGTAGACCCGGCAAATGTCGATCCCTCCCTATTCTTAACAAGTACAAATATTAATAATAAATATTTTAGTCTTCCTGTTGGCAGAAAACTGATATACGAGGGGGATACGGAGGACGGCCTCGAGAGGGTCGAAATAACAATTTCCGGAGACATAAAAGAAATATTGGGGGTAAAAACATTGGTTTACCTAGACAAAGTTTGGCTCGACGACGAACTTGTGGAAGAGACCAAAGATTATTTAGCTCAGGATATTTACGGCAACGTCTGGTATTTCGGCGAGGATGTTAATAATTATGAGGACGGCCGGCTGCTGGATCACGAGGGGGCATGGCTTGCAGGAGTTGACGGGGCTCAACCGGGTATTTGGATAAAAGCTGCTCATGTAGTAGGGGATTCGTACAGACAGGAATATTACAAAGGTAAGGCAGAGGACATGAGGGACGTTTCCACTGTCGGTGAACCGATCCAGATTGCACTCGGTTCCTACAAAGATTGCGTAAAAATGTATGACTGGACTCCCCTTGAACCCGACGCAAAAGAATTCAAACACTACTGCTCGGAAGTAGGTGCAATGGTTCTGGAAACAAAACCGGACACGGGCGAAAGTCTTAAATTGACCGGCATAAATTAAAAAGGACCTGAGTTTGGAAACACAGCTCCTTAGTCGCGGTTTATAAACTCCATCACCAAAGCGTTAAAATCTTTCAATGATTCTTGGCGGGCATTGCGACCTCCGGGAATTTCAAGGAATTGCCAGCCTTTTATTTTTTTGCTCAGCTCTTTTCTCATACTCAGAGGTAACACTTTATCGCCGGTGCCCAAACTATCAAGGTAGGTGTTGTGATGCTATCCGCAGGTTCCGGATAAGGAATTTTGTCATGTCCAATAAATCTTACTTGACCAATATCCGCCGCGTGAGTCTGTTCAAAACAAACCCGGTTCCTACAAATAACAATAAGTAAAGTAAGGTTCCAAAAGAAGCCGGAACATATTTATAAATAAAATCGTGTCTGTACATAATCGGCCAGTGCAGTAAATAAATCTCGTAAGAATATTTACCCAGAATGGTCAACACTTCAGAGTGAACGTCCTTTAATAAAAACGCGGCTATCAGTACCAGCATGGTTACGATACTCGACAGCTGTTCCGCCATAATCCCCTTTCCCACACCCGAATGTACCGCTGTGTAACCAAACACAAAAAGTAATCCGGCCACGATAAGATAACGGACAACCCACGCCGACAAAGGTTTGTGAAACATTTTTAATAAAAATTCCTGAAACCATACCCCCGGCTTCTTCGTGTTTAACCGGGCAAAAGCCATTCCCAGCGGAAATAACAGTATGTGAAGTTTATAAAGCTTTAACAAATCCTTAGTTACCGGTAAAGCAAGTTGGGTCACCAAATATCCCAGCAGAAGCATAACTAAGGCCGAAAACAATGGCTGACTTCTACGGAATACGATTGGAAACATAAGATAGTAAAAAAGAATGAACGTGAAATACCACAATGCGGAATTCATCGAAGTGAAAATGTCGGCAACCGGAAAATATCCTAAGAAACTCTTAATAATAACCGGCATTTCGTAAGTCTTTCCAAGCAAAAAATAGTCTGCGGCCAAGATGATAAGCAACGCAACCCACATAGGAATGAAAATGGTCTTCAACCGTTTCATATAAAATTCTTTCCACGTTTTTTTAACTTTTAGCTCCGAGCTTGTGAGCCCAAACCCCGACGAAAATAGAAAGATGTTAACTCCCACACCGGCCGCTATTGATAGGGGAAATAAGAATCTGTCGTCCGTGGAAAGAAAGTATCCGATATGCGAAAAAAACACCATTAATATGGCCAGCCCTTTCAATTCATCGGTGTGACCATGATCCAATTCATGTGGTTTCGCGTCCTTTCTTATGGACAGCACAACAAAAAAGGCAAAAATTATAATAAATAGGGTCGTTTGAAAAACCGGATCCGGGATGTTAATTCTCATTTATAAATTGACTCCAGAGTAAATACGCTTTACCTGACGGATGAAACAAATCAGAAGAATAGTATCCGGGGACCTGTTTAGAGATTTTATACGTTTTGCCGTACAGATCTACAAGTCTGATACGGCTTTCGTTTCCGGTCACCAGTTCGGAAATTACCTTATTAAATTTTTGTGTCCTTGAGTTTAGTATCCAGCTGTAAGGCGGAAGGATAGCTTTATCTGCTCCTAAGTAAGGCAGATTTATGACTACGATCTTTGCTTCCGTTTTTGATACCAGCTCATTTAAGATTAACGAATAATTTTCTCTAAAATCCTTTTCGGTTCTTTTGTTATGAATGTCATTTACCCCGATCAAAAGTGTGACATAATCAGGTTTTTCACTTATGGTGAAGGGCAGTTGGTCATTTATCACATCCTCCGTGGTACCGCCGGGTAAAGCCAGGTTGACCGCGTTCACTTTTCCGTATGTTTTGGAAAGTTCGGACGCGAAAAGATACACAATAGTTTCTTCCATGCTTTCACTGCCGACACCGGCACTCAGACTGTCCCCCAAAGCTACGTACTTAACCGAACCACCGGCGTCGGGATTATCGAATATCATTAAATTTCCTTTGAACACACTTTGTAAATTCTTTTCTTTCATATTGTTATAAAACCCGGCGTATGATAGATACAAATAGAGAAGAACAAGACCGGCAGGAAATACGAATTTTATAAATCTCATCCTGTCGATTATATAACGGATGGGTGTGCTTCAAAAATGTATAATAAATACAGGTTAATTATTTTTAACGGACGCGCAGTCCAACCGATAAATGAAACTAATAATATCCTTAATCGTAACTTTCGCGGCCGCGGCTCTCGGATCCTATTTCACAACACCGAACATCAGCACCTGGTACGCGAGCCTAAACAAACCCTTTTTTAGTCCTCCCGAATGGATATTTGCCCCGGTGTGGAGCCTTTTATATATTCTTATGGCAATTGCCCTTTATCTGGTCTGGAAAAAAGATTCCCCGCAACAAGACAAAACAAAGGCGATAATACTTTATGCTATACAGTTGAGCCTGAATGCTCTCTGGTCTGTGATCTTCTTTGGAATGAGAGAACCGGGTATAGCTTTAGCTGAGATTGTCGTACTTGAAACGGTAATTATCCTGACCGCCCTGAGCTTTAGAAAAATGTCTAAAGTGGCAGCCCGTTTATTTATTCCCTATATAATATGGGTCGGTTTTGCCGCTATTCTGAATCTAAGCATAGTAGTATTAAATTAAACTATAAACGCATATTTTTGTGCTATACTTTCGCAATGGATAAAAAAGAAAAAACACATAATATCGAAGAGGAAAAAGTTCCGGAAAAGTCGGAGAATATAGAGATTAAGTTGAAAAAGTTAGAGCCGGTTAAATTCAAGGAGGCCGCAGGTTTTATAGGAAGAGAGCTCAAAAAGAACAGGGCACTTGTGCTCGCTCTTGTGGTTCTCGCCCTCGGCGCCCTTTTGTATAACAATAAGTCCCTATTTATAGCTGCGACAGTTCAAGGCAAACCCATATACAGATGGGAAATTGTAAAAGTACTTGAGGCTCAGCTTGGAGAACAGGCCTTGAACAATATGATAGAAAAAAGGCTCGTACAAAATGAGGCCGCCGCAAAAAACATAGTTGTCTCCGAAGATGAAATTAATATCAAAATAGCAACTATACAGGACGGTATTGTGCAGGGCGGACAAACAATGGAACAGTTCCTTGAACAGAACGGAATGACCGAAACTGATTTTAGAGATCAGGTGAGACATATCGCCCTCATAGAGAAATTAATGCAGGACAAAGTTACGGTATCAGAGGAAGAGGTAACACAATACATCGAAGAAAATAAGGAAAACTTTCCTGAAATTACCGATGATGAGCAGGGACGCTCGCTGGTCAGGGAAAGCCTCAAACAGACTAAAATGAGCCAGGAATATTACAACTACATTGCAGAACTAAAAACGACCGGAAATGTTAACGTTCTGATAAATTACTAACTGCTGCCCGTGCAAATTAAAACAGTAAGGACAAAAGAAGAGCTGTCTCCGGTTCTGTTAAGTCCCGAAGAAAAAGGACCGGATTTTGCTTACTGGGTTTTCTCCGGTGTAACCCGGAACAACCGCTGGGAAAACATGACCGTTCTTACACCCGGAACTTACGGACAGGAATTTATAAAGACGTTCGGCCACTATCACAACGACCCCCATGAAGAAACGTACCGCGTAGTGAGCGGTAAAGGGATACTTCTTTTGCAGGAAAAACATTTCGAGGGCGGTTCGTGGACACCTAATAAAGTAGACAGATTTGTCATTGTGAGCATTCTGCCCGGAGATGAGCTCGTAATAACACAGGAGTGGGGACATTGTTTAAGCAACGTAGGCGACGACCCCCTAATTACCATGGACAACTGGACACACGGTCATACCCCCGCCGACTACGAAGAGATTGAAGAACTGCACGGAATGGCTTTCTACCTGGTGAAAAAGGACGGAACAGCGGATATAGAACCTAATCCTAACTATATTGACCACCCAACTCCCGAATTTATGACCGCCGCCGAATTTGCCAAACTAACCAAACAATTCGTATAATAACGCTATGAAAACTAACACTCTCACTAAACTTGCTGTTGTTTCTTTGTTGTTTATCTCCCCTCTTGTATACACCTCCGCCACTCAAAATGTACTTCCGGCCGGCGAGGGAAAAAATCTTCAGAATGAAAGCCTTCCCAAGTTGGACGCCCCGCGGGTTCAGCTAACAAAGGCTGAAAACCAGGAAAGAAGATGCGAGCTCGTGACACAAAGGATTGCGGACAAGATTGCACGCTACAAAAATTTGGAAAAAAGACATCAGGGAATATACCTGGGCCTTGGAAACAAACTTGAAAATCTCGTGAACAGACTAAAAGAAGACGGGTACACCGGAGAAAATATTACCGCCTTGGAAACAGACATGACTAAGCTGGACGAGCTTTCCGAAAAACTAAAAGCCAATTATTCCGATTATCTTGCCAAACTTGAAGAATTAAAATCAGCTTCCTGCGAGGATTCCGACATTAACTTCACACAGGCACTAAAGACCGCCAGAGAAGAACTTGCAGCAACCAGAGAAGTTATACAGGAAATTAAAGACTTCTATCTTACAGAGGTAAAACCCCATATTGCAGCTATGAGAGAACAAATAAAAGAAGAGAAACTTAACCGGGAACAGAACGAAAAACCGGAAAATGAAGCTACGGATACAGAAGAGGAACAGGATTAATTTTAATAAGGAGAAAAAATATGGATGAACAAATTAACACACCAATAGAACAACAACCTCAGGCAGAACCGATGCCCGACTGGAACACACCTAAGCCTGTAGAAGACGAGCTAAACAAATACGGTGCCGGAAAAGGTCTGAAGGTCTTCCTGGTAGTCGGGTTTTTAGTGATATTAGCGGCCATAGGATTATTCGTCTACCAGACGATGGTCAAGGGCAAAACACCCGCGGAACAATTACAGAGAGAACCGATTACGGAAGAAGTAAAGAAAGAACAACCGGTGACGGAAAAAGAAAAGACCTCGGAAGAGCAGATTGAAGAGATTGATAGTGTCAATATTGAAGAAATGGATCAGCTCATTATCGAAACCAATCTGGACGACCTTAACCTGTAAAATTTTTCGCTACCCATAAAAAATGAACAAGGAAAATAAAAAATTAAATGTGGGGGACGTTGCGGCACAGTTCTCACTGCCCGACCAAAACAGCAATGTCAGAACGTTAAAGGAATTCTCAGACAAGTGGCTGCTTATATACTTTTACCCGAAGGACAACACACCCGGATGTACCACGGAGGCATGCGAAATAAGAGATAACTGGGGGGAGTTCAAGAAAGCCGGAATCGGGGTAGTAGGAATTAGCACAGATTCAGTGGAAAGTCACAAAAAGTTCGGTGGTAAACATTCTTTACCCTTTACAATCCTTTCGGATACAGAAAAAAAGGTTGTGGAAGCGTACGGGGTCTGGGGCATGAAAAGTTTCATGGGAAAAACTTTCATGGGAATCCGCCGCACATCCTTCCTAATCGATCCCCGTGGCAAAATTGCCAAAATTTACGAAAACGTAAAACCGGCAGAGCACGCGAAAGAGGTCCTTCGGGACATACAATCGCTGTTATAGTAAAATGGACGGGTTACGGCAAATTCTGAACAAGTATGGAAAAAGGGGAAACCGTCCAACAACTTAATATTCCCAACCACATAGCAATAATCCCGGATGGAAACCGCAGATGGGCGAAAGAGCACGGGTTGCCCGCGTTTGAAGGCCATAGAAGAGGTTTTGAAGCCGTTAAGAACATCATGCACAAATCCAGGGAACTCGGCGTACACACACTGACCTTCTGGGGATTTTCTACCGAGAACTGGAACCGCTCTGACGAAGAGGTGTCTTACTTAATGAAAATCTTCGAGAGCTATATTTTAGATAATATGAAGGACGCCCATAAATATGGAGTGAGAATCTACCACCTGGGAAGAAAAGACAGAATACCCGAGTCGTTGAGAAAGGGACTTATTCAGGCTGAAGAAGAGACCAAGAACTACTCTAACTACGACCTGAACATGGCTATCGACTACGGCGGTCAGGATGAAATTCTCAGGGTTATCGAAAAAGTATTGAAAGATGTAAAAAGTGGCGGGGTTAAAGCAGAAGAACTCAGAAACGTCACAGGTAAATACGCAAAAAAGTATCCTTTATATGCGCTCAAGAACTATTTTGACACCAAAGAACAACTTTACCCATACCCCGACCTTTTGATAAGAACCTCGGGGGAAAGACGGTTAAGCGGGTTTTTACCGTGGCAAACAGCTTACAGCGAAATATACTTCGCCGACGTACATATGCCTGATTTCGATGAAAAAGAGTTAGTGAAAGCTATAGAGGATTACAATACCAGGGATAGAAGATTTGGTGGAAATACAACAAAAAAGTGACTAGCTGACCCTTCGGAACTTCTTTCTGTGCTTTCTGATCATTTTATTCTTTTGTGCGTCTTTTTTCTTTTTTCTAATGCTCATAACATTGATATTCTCTCATAAAAGGGCGGTTTGGCAATAGGTTTTGCGCGTGCACTCTAACGCTATAGGTTGACTATGTTATTGTCTGATGTTACAATGATGCGAAATAGTCCACTAGAAAGGGAGCTAAAACAATGCGTTCACATGAATTTTTTGTCGAATTGGCAAAAGGTACTTATATCTGGGGCCTGTTCCACGACGTTCCCCAGGAAACAGTTACGAAAATCCACACGATTTTGCGGGAAAGTGTGCGGGCTATTTCAGAAGAAGCAGTTAAGAACCTTCTGGAAGCAAATAACGAAGCCGTAGCCGAAACCAGGCGGCAAATCATGACTGCAGGAAAAATGGCTCTTCTTGAAGATTCGGAAGATGCCTGCAGTTTATTCTCGCTGGCCTACAACGCTTGTAACGGGACTGACAGCGCGGATAAAATTTACAGGAAGTTGAGTGACAACTTCCGGGCAGGGGGCGCTGATAAATTTACAACAAATCGGGCAGATAAGACCGAATACGGCATGCGGATTTCCCGTTTTTGTTTCTTATGCGCCGCTCTTGTGTGGGATTACAGAAGGAACAATGCCCACTAAAGAAGACATAAATTCGTGAAGCAGAGAGTACTAAAAAGAGACAGCGTATAAAAAACCTGTCTCTTCTTTTTTTGTAGCCATTACCCGTTTATAAGTTTTACTGAGAACACTATCCTTTTAACGTTCCCATCTTCATCAGTAATTTCCATCGAGCCGCTCTCTTTGTAGTAGTCAGCCAGCTCCTGACCCAGAATGTCCTTATTCTCTGTAATCTCGGTCTTGAGCTCTTTCATCTGATCGGCCATAGCTTTCATTGTCTGGCTGGAAGCTACCTGAATTTTTTTATCTTTGGAACTTTCCCTAAATTTGGACGCCTCTTCCTGCAATTCCTGGTAAGCAGGGTCGTTTTCGAGTGACTCCTGATAGGCAGCTCTTACGCCATTTAACTCTTCCTGCAAATCCGAAATAATTTTAAGTCTTTTTGTAACTATATCTAAATTCATAAATTCCTCCCGGTAATTAAAAAGAACGCCAAAATATATTATCATATATAGACGTATGAGAATCCATGTACTTTTAAAGCCTGGAGCAAAAGAACCGAAAATTGAACAATCTAACGGAATCTTCAGGATTTCGGTAAAAGCCGTTGCAAAAGAAAATGAGGCTAACAACGAGCTAATCGATACTTTATCCGATTATTTTGGCATTGCGAAAAGCAGGATCAGCATCGTGTCAGGATTTAACTCCCGAAACAAAGTTGTCGAAATCGCGCCGGGAGCCAAATAACTTCTCTACTGTTACCGCTTCCTTTTTTCCGTAACTGCCGTTTTTCGTTCTGACTATTGTGTAAGTAAATCCCAAACAGCCTAATTTGTTACAAATATCCTGAGATAAAGAACGTACATACAAGCCTTTCGACATCTCTACCTCGAATTTGGCTTTGATAACTTTACGGTCGGTGTCCGCAAACTTTTTCCATTGTGAAAGAATGGGCTCCTGCCTGAAGTCTCCTTTGACCGAGTTCAATCTTCTTATGATGTTTTTAATACATTCATTAAGGGACGCCTCGCTGTATTTTTTTAAATTCAGGTTGAAAATCTCCCCTTTTTTCAAAGGTGTGCTTTCCAGAGTCTCGCCGGCATGTGCTATTTCAAAAAGTTTTTTCCCTTTTACTTTTACCGCGGAATACATGGGAACATTTTGAGAGTATGAGCCGACAAAGCTGGGCAGTATATTTTCAATTTCCCTTTTAGAAGGAACGTGGTTATTTTTTCCTGTAGTGAAACCCATCGCGTCATAAGAATCCGTAGACATGCCAAAAATAATTTGAAACTCATAGGTTTTGTGCCAGTGAGCAAATTCATATTTCTTAAGACGGGTGTCCTTCAATAAAATTATTACTACACCTTCCGCCATCGGATCCAGAGTACCCGTATGACTTGAAAGCGCACCATACCGCTCACCCACTATTTGGGAGAGGCGGTTTGTCGACACTCCGACAGGCTGCCAGACGGCTAAAATGTTGTCTTTTGCTTTATGCACGGCCTTATTCTATCATTACCGCATGAAGTCGGTAAAAGGTAATAAGACAATTGATATTTCGGTAGAAGACCTGAGAGAAATGGCCGTTAAATACTCATTTGTTCACCTCGACTTCGGCACCGGAGACGGAAGATTTGTGTATGAATCAGCTCTGCATGATCCGGACACACTGTATATTGGGGTTGATCCGGTAGAAAAGCAGTTGAAGGAGTATTCGGTCAAATCTGTGCGAAAAAAGCTCGGTAACGTCCTCTTTTTGGTGTCCTCCCTGGAAAACTTACCGGTAACCATGACGGAAATTGCTGATAAAGTGAGCATTATTCTTCCCTGGGGGTCGCTTTTGGGTCAGGTAGTGAATCCGACTAAAGAGGCTGTTAACAAGATTACAGCGTTGTTAAAGGCATCCGGTGAATTAGAGTTAATACTTGGGTATTCGCCTGAGCTGGAGCCATCCGAATCGGACAGGCTGGAACTTCCGGAGCTTTCCCGGGAATATATTGAAAATGTCGTCGTACGGGCATTTATAACACTGCCGGGAACAATGAAATTGGATAAGATGGAGCTTTTTCCTAAAGAGAAACTTACGGATATAGGCTCAAGCTGGGCAAAAAAACTGGCTTTTGGCAAGGTACGCCAAATATACAAAATAAAACTAATTAAACCTCTTTGATTTTCCTTTTCCCCTTTTATCGTGTAACATTCGTGTTCAGAAATCAAAAAACAAAAGAAAGGAGAAAAAATGATTGTTATGAATGGGCCGCCTATGCACGGCAAGGCTGCTGAGAACTTTGCACGTTTTGTTCTTTCCGTGGATAAGTTCGCAGTAGTTACCGTTGAAGATAATGGCCGCGTGGTCATTAAGTCGGATCGACAGCCGGACGTCATGGATGCACTGCATCAAATACCGCGTTCGCTGCTTTTTTACGGCGGGCAGAAAGGACGGAAATACCGTGTACGAGTTCTGGGTAGAACTGACAGGTCAGGGCACAAAAAGCGAGGTCCAAAGCACCTACAAAAGGATTGAGCTTTGGGGAGCTGCACCAACCCGCTCAACGAACCTGACCAATCTCCAGTACGCCTTTAAGTCGAGTAAGAACCCAACCCGGCTCTTGGGCGAGTTAAGCAAAGAGGGAGTTATCTTAAATTGGGGTTTCTTTTCCAAAACCCAATTAGCGAAACCGAAAAGGAAACCAATCAATACTCCCGGTACGGACAAAAAAGCCGAAAAGTTCAAAGAATTAAAAAATCGTTTCGGCAAAAAGCTTAGCGGCAAAACTTAAAAAATTTTGCCGCTTTTTCTTTTTCTAAATCCTTTTCCAACCTTAAATGTTGGATTTTTGACCGGAATAATGGTAAATTTTGACTCGTAGGCGTCGGGGTGTGGCGCAGTTGGCTAGCGCGTTCGCATGGGGTGCGAAAGGCCGCAGGTTCGAGTCCTGTCACCCCGACCAGAAAAGAACATCAGTTATTAAGACAAAATACAAGCAAATGAATAATAGTAACGTTAAATGCGAATGGTTAGGAATCGGAAGTGATGTTTGGAAAGAGTCTGAACTTTTTAAAGAAATCACGATAATAAACGAAATATTGAATTCTAAATATAACGGGGTATCTGTATTTTCCGACACGAACAGACCCCATCTAAATATGTATGACCTGGATGTTCCGACAGAAAATATCCCTCAAGTGATTTCGGAGCTTGAAGATTTACTCAAAGACCGGTCCGGTATAAAGACCGTAATTTCTAAACTGGAGTACTTTCCCTTCGGATTATTTTACCTGAAATTGGAAGCTACCCCGGAGCTAAAAACTCTTCATCGTTCTATAGTCGAAAAAGTATCAAAATATAAAGGTAACTGCGTGTGCAAAGATTACCTGAAACCCCGGAGAAAATATAATATAGAACAGAAAGAAATGCTAAAAATTTATGGAAATCCTTTCGTAATAAACCAATATTTTCCGCATATAACTTTAGGGTTTGTTAAGAACAACAACAGCCGGCTGGAGAAGATAAGACTGGAATTATTGGAACATACAAAGACAAAGGCATTCATGATAAATAATATACAAGTAGTAAGAGGGGAAGAAACCGGCTACAAACTTGTTCGGGAAATTAATCTAAAATAACTGCAGACGTTGTCTGTTACAAGGTCGACCAAAAAACCTAAAACAAAATTTCCGTATCAGTCAGTTTACCTTTTATCCTCTCAAGATGATCGCTCTTAACCGGATTGCCCCTCAGATCCAGTGTTTCAAGCTGCGTAAGGTTTAACAGTTCGTTAGGGAATTCGTCTATGTCGTTGTTCGAAAGATCCAGAACTTTTAAATTCCTAAGCTGACCAATTTCGGCCGGAAGGTCCGTCATACCGTTTCCGCTGACATCTATCGATTCAATTTTCGACCAAAGTCTTATTTCCGCGGGTAAAGACTTCATGATATTGTTCTCGGCCTTAAAAACCTTAAGATTTTTCCAGTTTTGTACCTGGGAAGGCATTGAACTAATAGGGTTGCCTGAAAGATCGAGTTCGATGATACCCGAATTGTCGAGCACGCTTTTCGGAACGGCGGTTAAACCTCTATTTGTCAGATCTACTTTATTTCCGATGTTAAGATCTGCTTCCTCCTTTACTATTTCCACTGTTTTCTGCACACCGCTTCCGATATCCTGCGTTGTTATATCTACCGTACGGGGAAATGCGAGATATAGACCCACGAGGATGGCAAGACCTATAATAATTAACGGCAGGGTTTTCTTCATAAACGCATTCTACCCACTTTACCCGCAGATGCAAATTCAAACAGATGTATAATTAATCGGTGAAACTCCCCACGTCATTAACAACTGTAACAAAGTTTTCGAAAATTCTCGCCTTACTATTATTCGTTACACTCCCATTCTTTTGGTTCTATTTTGGTTTTTTGCTAGGAATAGAACAGGGTAAAAATGAAAGTGTTAATTATCCGGCAATAAACAACCTCTATTCCTCTGAACAATTAAGAGACACATATACTTATAGTGGGTACAACTATGCCGAGGTCTGGCGCTCAAGCATGAATGCCCCCATAAGAAACTCGACCGGTTATGCCGGGGTTGTACGAAGAACTGCCGGCGCTACCGAATGGCAGGAATACATAAAGATTATAAGCGAGCCTGATCAGGCGAAAAACAATCCGTATAAATTATGGGTTGGGGACGGTTTATATTTATTGCTGGTTGATCAGTTTGGTGCAGGAAGCGGCGAAGGTACTGCAAAGCTCATAAAAGTAACTCCGGAAAATGATACGTACGACCAGGTAAAATGCTTTTACTACGTCCCCGAAACCCACGGAGATCTCGGTCCTGAAAGGTTTTTGGCCCTCGAAGACTCTTCCAGCAACAACTGCAATAATTACACTCTGGAGTTCCGATAGACACCGGACATTTTAGTCGTCTTTCGCCACGCAAAAACTTCCGACAAACGCCTTTTTCCCAACCGAACCATAAAGTATGGATGGGTATTCTTCGTTAATAATCAAACTGTCCAGATTGTTTTTGACCCGTGGGCGTGTCTTTTTTCTTACCCCGGCAGGTTTGGGGTTTTCCAGCGTTTTTGAAGAAAGAACGCGCCCCAGACTCTCCACCTTTTTTGAAAACGGGTAGGTGCTGTCCAACGTATAATCCTGAATAAAACAGAGGGAGTCAAAACTTCCGCGCCTTGGCTCCAAACCTGTAAAATCCCCGGACTCTCTCACGGTAATATGATTTATGTAAGTGTCGTTAAGATCTATTTGTGTACTCAACCCCGTCTTTTGTCTAAGTTCCCCTAACTGTTCCCACATTAAACTATTCTTCGCCGAAAAATCCCACTGAAGAGCAATTGATATAAACGCGAAAAGAGCGATTGATAAATATACAGAGACTTTATCCAGAGAATAACCCGCGCCCAACCGCCCGAATAAAAATAACAGTAAAAATAAGAAGACCGGGAGAAGATAGCGATCGTACATGTCCGAGGAAAATAATAAGACCGCATAATTTAAAGCGGCTGAGAGTAGCAGAAATATTTCCTGTTTATGCAAACCGACGCGTTTCGCAATATTTTTAATTTTCGGTATCACATAGAACAATATCTTGGAAAGACCAAAACCCCATACAACGGAGAGAAACGTTTTAAAAAAGATGTTATCAAAGAGACTAAAATTAGATCTGAAGTCGGACTTTGCGTAAAGTTCTTCGATGTAGACCACATTGCCCATCGGAAAAAGGTCTGTTGTGAAAAGCAAGTAGGCAACGAGAATAGCCATTAGCATGGCGGTAACTTTTCTCCACAGACCTTTCAACTGCCCTCTTATTCCTAACAAAACCGGAGATAAAAATATTAGCAGATATTGGGGAGCATAAAGTAGGCTTTGCAGACGCCCGGCAATATCAGCAACTTCTAAAAATCTTTTGTTCTCCCCGAACCTTGGCCAAAATAATGCTATTGCTATGGAAAGGAAAAAGAAAAACACAGGCACTATTAATTTCTTGAATTTTTCTTTATTGAACGGAAGGGCGCACAACAGAAGTGCGGGTATAAAAATAAGAATACCGTTCTGGCGGGTCGCAGACGCCAGCATACCGAAAAAAGAACCCGTTATTAAATTCCTGTATGAAGGCACTGTGAAGTAACGGACAAAAAAGTAGGTTGAAGCGGACAGAAAAAACAGAAGGTAGTTGTCTGTCATAAAAGTGAAAGAAGAAACAAAAAACAGAGGATTAAAAAGCAGGGTAAGCGCCCCGGCAATCGCATAGATTTTTCGTGAACCCAATAATAATAAAATTCTATAAACGAAAAAGGCGGTTCCTAATGAAATTAGAAAAGTCAAAACCTGAAGTGAAATATAATCCAAACCGAATATTTTTGACCAAAGCAATCCCAAAAAACCCTGCGCGACAAATGACGGATCGAGTTCGGCGTTTATTTTAAAGATTCCTGACGCAAATGCTTTTACCTGCCAAAAGAAAACCCAATCATCATTTACAGGATAGTTTCCGAACATGACTCTATTATACAAACTGGGTGGGTATTACTGCACGTTTTCCACGGGTGGGGTAACGGAACCTTTCTTCTTGACCAGAAGATACGACACGGTAAGTAAAGATACCATGTCTATGAAGCACAAAATACATACCGGACAAATCACACCTATTCGGAAGATTTCAATATAAATTAAGCGAATACAAAAAAGGGCGCCGAAGATAGCAGTTCCCAACATAAGTTTCTTTTTACCAAGAAAAGCAGCTACCAAAATCACCGTGTAACCGACAAGGCCATATAAAGCCGTAGGAATGCCCAAAGTTTGGGATACTTCTCCGCTAATAACGGCATCGCAGTTGACTTTGGCACTTATCGTACACAGCCTGTATGCGGGCTGTGTCAGGTAGTTTACGAACAAGTACAAGGCCAATCCTATTCCTATTGAGGCCAATAATTTTGCAGTAAATAATAATCTTGATCTGTTCATATTAACGAGCGGGGACTCTTACCCCCACTTATTTAGTGGCCAGTGCGTCGGAAAATGCCCAAAAGACATCATTTCCACCGAGCTTTCCTGCGCAAAGCGCGGCCTCGGATTTGGCTCTGGCTGTAGGATGCAACTGATCCAGCGGGAACTGCCTGTAGATCCAGGCGACCTTGTCTGCGTTATTTTCCAGAAGAGTTTTTAATGTAGGGTGAACCCTTTTGCAGAAAGGACAGTCGTAGTCGGAATACTCGAACAACAACACACGTGCCGATTTATCTCCTCTAACGTAGTCTGCATCATTCAAAGCTACTAAGTTCGCGACTTTTTCAAGTTTGAACTCCTGAGTACCTAATGTTGTGCTTTTCCCCGCAATCAGGTTATCAAGAAAAAGCTGCATCGTGGTGGAATCTACTGCTCCGGGAATGACTGCGGAATTTCCTGTCTGGGTATCGAACATGAATATACCGGGAGTTCCGGATACACCGGCTTTCTGTCCGCCTTTTTCTTCCTCCTCGACCCTTGCTTTCGTTTCACGGTTGTCGACGCAGGTCTTGAAAGCTCCCGAGTCCAAACCAAGGGTGGAAGCCAGTTCCACAGCATTAAAGGCAGCCGCATCCTCACCGGTAGCTTTAGAAGGCGTCCCGGCATTATTCTTACTAGCTTCTTCCAACTTTCCCACTTTTGATGACAGCCCGCCGATATAAAAAGCCGCCCCGACTAACGCCGCAATGAGTACTAATTGAACGATGTTTGAACTTTTAGACTTTTCCATAAATACCTCCTAAAAACAAATTTGTATCTGTCAATGCTACATAAGGAACACAAGGCTTGCAACCTTTAAAACACAACCGGGAATGACCTAGTTTTGCCCGCCTTTTTTGGCGACTTGACGAACAATATAGGTCTTTCTTCCCGAAGATTCGAAGTAGGTTCTCATGCTCAGCTCCCCCATCATACCTGTCATCATCGACTGAACACCTACTATTATCAATAAGACCGACAGGGTAAGCAAAGGTCTATTTCCGATGCTCTCCCCCATTAATTTCAGTATTAAAAGATAAAATGCTCCCAGACCCCCGAGACCGGCTATCAGTGCCCCCGCAAAACCGAACAGTCTGCCGGGCATAGCCTTAAAGGGTTTTGTAGAGAAATAGAGCATAAAGAATAAAGTGACCAAGTCTAGCAAAACTTTAATAGTCCTTTTGTGCCCTTTATAGTAAGACTCGCCGTACTCACGGTCTTTGAACCCGACTTCAAATTCGGTCATTTTGGCTCCGTATACTTTTACGTAGTCGGGGATAAAACGGTGCATTTCTCCGTATAAACGTAGGTTTTCTACCAAAACACGTCTGAATCCTTTCATACCCGAGCCCCTGTCCTGCATAGTCACTCCGGATATTTTTGCGATTATTTTATTAGCCAAACCGCTCTTAGCCTGACGCCCGGCTTTCTCGTCGCCCCATCTTCCCACGCGATGCGTATTTACGAAATCGTAACCTTCGTCCAGATACCGGATAACTTTAGAAATATTTTCCAATGAAATTTCCATATCCGCTGACACCGTTATCACGTAGTCTCCTGTTGAAATATCAAATCCGGCCATATAAGCGGCGCTTTGTCCGAAATTTGCCATTAAATTAACACCGATAACATTGTGGTATTTTTCGGAATAATCTTTGATTACACCCCATGTTCCGTCTTTACTTCCGTCGTTGACGGCAATTATTTCGAAGGTTTCGCCCGACTGCTTTTCAAGTTCCAGCAAACCTTCAATTGTCCTATTTATATTTTTTTCTTCGTTGTAGCAGGGAATAACTAGAGATATAAGTCGATTTTTTTCCATATTTTCTCCTTAAACCAATCCACCTCTTTTTTGAGCCCGACCTGAGGGGTCGTAACCGGATTATAACCTAATATACGCCTCGCTTTATCAATACAGGCGTGGGTTTCCTTTTGATCCCCCGGTCTTTTTGGCTTAATATCCAAAACGGCTTTCTTTCCAAGAACATCTTCTACAATCTTTATACCCTCTCCGGTTGTAATAGCCTGATCGGTGCCCAGGTTAAATATCTCTCCCGCACTTTTCTCGAAATTATCAAGAATGAGTACGAGCCCGTCGATAATATCACCGACATAAGTGTAGCTGCGGAGATGCTCCTGGCTCCCTTCAAAAAGAGGGAATGGCTTGTCGTTAAGAATCGCGTCTATCAATTTAGGATATAGCTTTTCAGGTCTTTCTCTTTCGCCGTAAACGGAGAAAAGTCTTGCTGATGCAGCAGGAAACCCCTTATCTCTAAAGTAGGAGAGAACGAGCTGTTCTGCAGCAAGTTTGGTGACACCGTAATTAGATGTAGGTTTTGGGGCTGTAGTTTCGTCCTCAGTCGCGTGCGCGCCGTATATCGAGGAAGTAGCTATGTTTATAAATTTCTTTGTCCCTGCGGACCTTGCAGCCTCTACCAGGTTATTAGTAGCAATGAAGTTGTTGTTTAAATAATGTTCGAATGGGGTTGTGGATGATATTCCCGGCTGCGCAGCAAGATGAAAAATGGCATCGGCTCCCTGTATAACATCGCTAACATCGTCGGTCACCAAATCTCTTTTTTCAATAGAAATTCCTTTTTCCTCAAGATCCTTGGCGTTCAATTTTTTAAGCTCGGGGTTGTAATAAGTATTAAAACTGTCTATCCCGATAACGTCGTGACCCAAACTTTTTAATCTCTCGGAAAGATGCGACCCTATAAAGCCTGCAGCTCCTGTTACGACAATTTTCATATTGGACAATTATACTCTATTTTGTAACCTGGGGACGAGCAAAAGAGGATGCCGGAGGCAACTCATTTGAGCCTTTCGGGGGCGTAATGTTAGGCTCCGAGCCATATTTAGGCAGGGGCAATTTAACTGCCGGGGTACCTTTGAGAACCCAGTTTAAAGCATTTACGGCAGCGTGACCCATTTTCAAACCGGTATAAGAACCGGGACCCGGGTAAGCCTTAAATGAGGAAATCTGGTCTAACCCGAGGTTGTTTTTTCTCAAAATTTCCGAGAGTGCGTCGGCGGGATCGGCCTCAACGACCAGACTGTCTTTTTTAAACCAGAATAAAAAGGTTTTTTCAAAAAGGGACACCGTAGTTTGTTTTCTTAATCTCGTATCAATGTAAATTTTGAACATGTATTTTCCTTTCGTTTTCAGATAGGATTTCAAAGAAGATTCTGATTGTTTTTTCCGGTAAATACTTCTCGGCTACTTCCGGCCACTCAATAAAGACTACGGAATCGGGTTGGCTCAGATAGTCGTCTATTCCCAAATCTTTAATGTCGGTGGAATCCTGCATTCTGTAAAGATCAAGATGATGAATATATTTTATTTCAGAAGTTGAATTGCCCCCGCTATATATTCTTGAAACAACAAAGGTCGGGCTTTGAACTCTGTCGCTAAATCCCAACGCTTTAGTGACCATCGAGACGAAAGTTGTTTTACCCGCGCCGAGATCTCCATACAACGCCACAATATTTCCGGGCTTTAATTTTGCAGCTATTTCTTCTGCAAATTTTCGAGTTTGTTTCGTATTAGCGGCCACAATTTCCATGAGAATGCGCCTCCGATCAACGCTCCCAAACTATCTACCTGAATATCAAAAAAGCTTGCGTTCCTAAATGGGGTAAAAAGCTGGTGCAGCTCGTCGAATATTCCGAATATCATAGTAAGTACAACCGATAACGCCACTTTTTTTGTAGCGTAGTAGTAAGAAATACAAAGGGCGACAAAAAAGAAAAAGTGTCCGTTTATGTGGTAACTTTCTTTACCCAAACCTACAGCGTCGATATATGGCCCTTTGATGGACGACAAAAGGGTTATTACGGCCATTACTATAATAGCCGGAAGCCATCTTTTGTAGCTTTTCAGGGTTTTTGACACCTCAGTATTCTATCATTTTTGGCGTCCTGAAACCCATAAACCCGCCCAGTGTGAAACAAACCAGGCAAAATACTGCTGCCTTCATATTTTTTCCCTTTTCCCCGGATTTGGCAGATACTACGGTTCCGTAAATTTCGGGCGGGGGTTTTTCACGTAAATGGCGTCCGAAACCCCCGTGTTTTTCCCGGAACCAAGCAAGATTACAAATTCCCCCGGAGTCTATAGTAGAAACTAAATTTCCTGTCCCATCATAAATATCGAACCCCAGCTTAAAATAGGGGCCACTTACAGAATTCACTTTCACATAGTTGAGTTTCGATAACTGAAACCTTCCGGCAAAACCGGGCTCAAGCTTTTCAGCGCTTTCTTCTACAACATCATAAAACTCAAGTATTGAGTGTTCGTTACTAACGGCCGCGCGGTAGTTATCGTCACCGGAAAGATTGAGTTTAAAAATGCCGCCCGGATACACACAACGTCCGGAGTACACCGAAGTGGCTCCAGTTCCATTAATTAATACAAATAACACAAAGATAAGCATCAAAATCTTCACACGGATAATATGCACGAGGAGGAATAAAAAATGTGATAACGTTTTCTAAACAGAATAGATACTAGTCTGATAAACTCACTTTACTTGTAGTTCTGTAAGTGCCAGTACACGGTCATATAATCATCGTCATGGAAAATGAAAACTCCGTTAGCACCATCACCGAGACAATTTTTACAGAAATAGGCATCACCGTCATCAACCGCGTATATTGGAGAACTTGGCGCCCCAACTAAGTCTAGGGCAGGATGCATTTTCCCCCCATTATCTGTATATTTATAGCAATTGTCGCCGTAACTATTTGTAACTTTTACAGAACCAGCTATTGGCCAATCCCAATCACCTTTTCCCACTGTTTTAGTTGACACACCGCAGTCATACCAGGTGACAGTTTTTGATTCCAATTTCTTGAGAGGGTCGACAGTATTGCTGTAATACCAATTCCATCCGTTTATCTCTGACAACGACGAATACCTATAAACTCCAAAATGTAGGTGTTCTCCCGACGAACGTCCGGTGTTGCCTTGTATTCCTATCAATTCTCCCTTTTCTACTTCTCTTGATTCAGTATTAATTAACACTCCGACAGCCCCAAGTATCTGCTCCAACTCACGTTGAGCTTCCCTTAGGAGTTGCTGGTATTTACTTTCGTCGTTCTGGGTAGACTCCAATAATTGTTTTTTTTCCTCTTTCTGAGCGTCCAACTGTCCTTTATAAACATCCAGCGCAGCTTTTTCATTCAACAGCTGGGACTTTAGCTTTTCCTCCTCCTCTTTTTTCTGCTCGAACAGATTTTTCTGCATGTCGTACCTGGTCTTTGTGTCTCCCATTTCTACCAGAAGTTTGTTGTCGTACCTTTCCATTGCTTTGAGATATTCTACTTTTTGAACCATGGTTTCGAGCGTTATCGAACCAAAGAGCACAACCATGGCGTTTTCATCCCGCGATTTATACCGTTCCCGTATCCTTGCCGACAATACATCTTTTTGGTAATCGATGGACTTTTCCAGCTTTACTATACGTGCTTTCAAATCTTCGATGTCCCCTGCTAGTTTTTGGATCTCTTTTTCAGTCTTGGCTATCTTTGCAACGGAGTTTTGGATTTTAAGCTCTGTAAGACCGATCTGGCTGTTCATGTATTCTATTTCATTCGCTAAAGTGTTTGCTCTGCCTTGAAGTTCGTTTATCTTCACCTCATATTTTTCAATTTTTTCTTCCAATTCTTCAACATCATCTGGATTTGCTGTCGTCTGACCCAAAACAGTCATCAAAGGAATCAGAAAAAATATTAAGGGTAAAACCCATAACAACGTTTTTTTACTTAGCATAACTTTAATAATTCAGATATTTTTTGATAGCCGCCGAGCTTCCGAGGTAACCCAGGAGGAAACCTGAAAGAAGCAAGATGAAGGTGAGAATTATTGAGAAAACCCACGGCGCCATAAAAACACCCGGTAAAAAACCAAGGCCCAATCCCTTGGGAAATACATTGGCAAGCGTAATTCCAACCCCAAGCAAAATCATTATCACGGAGGCTATAAAAGATGAGAACAATCCGAAAAACACGCCCTGATGTATAAGAGGTGATTTAACGTAGTCATCAGACGCTCCCACTACTTTCATGATTTCAAACTCTACGCCTTTAGAATTTATGGTTGTTCTCAGAGCAGCAATGACTACGGAATAGGAGATCACGAAAAATATCAGAACCAAAAGTGTGCCAACGATATAAACTACCGTGCTCCAAAATTTGAAACGGGACACCACGTCTTCAAAATATCTAACTTCTTCCACACCATCCAAAAGCTTCAGTTCTTCGGCTAAAGGTTTTAGGTTGGAAATATTTCCAGCGCGGACTTCCAAACTCGCAGGAAGTATGCTAGCCGAGACCGACTCGAGCAACACAGGTTCATCCTTATTTATTTCCCTGAAAATTCGCAGCGCGTCTTCTTTTGAAACATACACCATTTCGGATACTCTTTTATCTTTTGCCAGATTGTCTTTTAAAACGGCAATTTTGTCTTCACCGAAATCATCTTTGAAAAAAACCGTAACCTGGGCTTGATCCTCCAGATACCTTAACGCAGTCTGTGAGAATACTACAATATTTATAAGAAGCCCGAGCAGAACGAAAGTAACGGTCATTATCAGGATATTTGAAACGCTCAGCAACTTCTCCTTCTTTATATTCGACATGAAAATTGACCAACTTTTAGCCACGATATTTTCCCCCCTTCTTATCCGAAATTACCTGACCTCTTTCGATACGGAGCACCCTCTTTTTCATCGCGTTCACAATCTCCTGGTCGTGCGTGGCCATTAAGATCGTGGTACCCAAGGAGTTTATTTTTTCGAGAACCTCGAGCACATCATCCACAGAATCAGGATCTATCATCCCTGTAGGCTCGTCGGCTAATATGACGTCGGGCTCGTGGGCTAATGCGCGGGCAATAGCGACTTTTTGTTTTTCTCCTCCCGAAAGCTGTCTGGGATACTTGAACATTTTGTCTGTTAATCCGACCATGTTCAGAACATTGGGTACGATGCTTCTGATCTCGTCTAAATTTGAGTCGGCAACTTCCAGGGCCACTGCGACATTGTCAAAAACAGTTTTTGAGTCCAGAAGCCTGAAGTCCTGAAAAACAACGCCAATCTTTCTTCTCAGATCGGGTACGGACTCCTTTAAAATATTCAAAATACTCTCACCGTTAAACAGGATGTCTCCGACTTCGGGCATTTCTTCTTTGGTCAGCAATTTAATAATCGTCGACTTACCTGCACCCGAAGGCCCGACTACGAACATAAACTCACCTGGTTCAACTTTGAACGTCACATCATCCAGCACTTTTTTGCCGGGATCATATTCTTTGGAAACGTTGATAAATTCAATTTGCGGCATTAATAATAACCTCCCTGACCATTAAATACTTGGTTCCTGACTTGGTCCTCATCTCATCGCCCCGCACTTTAACATTTAACCCCTCGGCTAAAGCCAGTTTGTCGTCATCGGCCCTGAGTAAAGAAACTTCCTTACCGGAGGCATCTGTCAAAACAAATGATATCTCATCACCGGGGTAGTATTCCGGGTTGGTATAGACTACGCGGCCCTCAAGCACGATTGTAGTGTCTGCCACAGGGGGAGGAAGTACCGTATCCATTGATATTTCACCTTTTTTTAATATGAGGTTGTTAAGATAACCTATGAAAATGCCGATTCCCAGGAAAACTATTGAAAGGGCAACGGTCGCGGTTATGAGCCTGCGCCCTTTCAGGGCTTCGGCGTTATTGTAAATATCTTTGAGCAGTTGCATACAATAAGTAAATTATACAGCTATATTCTAACATCGGGAAAATGTATAAGGAAGCAAAGTATATCACTACTATACCCGGGGACGCCAAGAAGACTGCTTATTTTTTGTGCAAAAATCCGAAAGTTCTTATCCCGATGGAACTTAGGGATAGGTCAGATGTTGTCTACCCCGATCTTTATACTATTTTCCGTCACATCCTCACTACATTAAAAGCAGAGATTGTTTCCTCAAAAATATATAAATTTCAGGACAACACTTTCTACTCATATTTAACTTTAAAGCAGGGAAGAAAATTTACTGATATTAATATACCGCCGATGGTGGCGTTCAAGGTCTGCAAAATGTTCAACATCCCGATTTTCATCAACGAAAAGATAATCAGGGATCTGGGTTTTTGTGTTACAAGAAGAATGATAGAGAATGCCCTTAACAACTCTCCGCAAAATTACTGAAGATATTTCACAGCGTTGGCATTGTGTTGATCCAAGGTTACTGCGTAATAAACGGCGCCTTCCTTATCCGTAAGATAAAAATAATAGGGACTTTCCTTAGCATTCAATACCGCATCCATTGCACTTAAGCCCGGATTGGAAATGGGCAACGGGGGTAATCCGAGGTTTTTTCTGGTGTTGTAAGGGCTGTCCAACTCAAGATCGTCCTGCGTAAGGATTGCAGGCCACCAGTCAAAATTTTCCACGTCCTCAAGCGGAGGAATGCATCTTTCCGGGGCGCCGCAAATATCCTGCCACGCGGCAACGTACTGTGTAGTAGCGTCCACATCCAGCTTCATGTCTTCCCTCCATCTTTTAATAATAATTCCGGCTACAATCGGTCTATCTTCTTCTGTATGAATTTCGCGTTCCAGAATTGAGGCAAAAATAATCACCTGCTCCCGCGTCAAACCTGCTTTTGTCAGTTTGTCTTCGGTCAAAATGTCTTTTGTCTTTTCGGTAAAAGTAGAAGTAAAAATATTCAGGAGCTCCTCTTCCTGTATATCTTTATTTATAGAATATGTATCAGGGAAAAGAAATCCTTCTTTGTCTTTTGCCAGACTTATAAATTCCTGGAAATCTATATTATCCAGATTGTTTGACGCAAGACGCGCGAATTCCTCGGATCTCCATCCCTCGAGAAAAGTGAGTTGAACATCGTTAGTTCCGTGCTGAATGATTTCAACGACTTGTTTCAAATTAGACCCAGCAGGTATTTTATATGTCCCCGCCTGTATCCTGTTTCCGAACTTGCCTGTGTAAACGTAGATGTTAAAAAGAAAATCCGAATTTATCACTCCTTTTTCTAAAAGATCCCGGGCAATATCGGCAACTCCGTCCCCCTTCATAATTTCCACACTTACCTCTTTTCCGGACTGGGAGGGCCTGTTTAAGGCAACCCGGTAGTAGGCTCTTAAAAGAAAGGGCAAAACGATAAGTGCGAAGAATAATCCGGCGAACACAATCCTCTTTTTAGCCACCGGTGTTAATACATGATATTTATTTGGATCAAGTGGCTCGGTCATGGAGTAATGATATCATAGGTCGGGCGTGTTGCTCACAGGACAACAGCTTCGAATACTCAGAAGTTGTCTGTTCGCAACACCTTTATCTGGTACAAAAGGTTATCTCATCACAGAGTGGGCGTGCTGCTCATCGGTAACAACTCCGTGTACGGAGAATGTTACCTCCTCGCACCATACCCTTAGTAGATAGATTTCGCATACGGAAAAGTTGGCCGGTTAATACATTTTTCATACGCTGAAAACATTACCGATAAAAGAAAAGGTGGTAGAATACGGCCACGGGAAGCAGGCGAACCGGGCCTTTTAAGGCCAGGAAAGTCCAGACTGTACAGAGCAGGGGGACGGAGGGCAATCTCCGAAACGCAAGTTCTGGTGTCTTAGCCCGAAAGGGCGAAAGGACGGAGGGCGAGGACGCGCTCCGAGAGCAACAGAGACGAGCCTGTTTCTAAAGCTTTGCCATGAAACAGGGTGAAACGGGCAATCCCACCCCTCAGCAACCCACGAATGTGCCGTTATCAGCCTGCTCGGCGAGGCACGAAGATGGGGCGTAGATAGATGGTTCGCAACCCGCAAGGGCGAACAGAATCTGGCTTATTCGCTTCCCGTATTTGTATTTGTCTTGAGCCTGGCAGTTGGAAACTAGTTGGAACTTTTTATACTATTTAAAACGTTTTGAATTACACTCTGATATACAGGTAGATTTTCAGGTTCGTTTGGAATATGTATAAACCCATTTAGTGCGGAGATGTTATTTCTGTTTAGACAGTCCCTTATAACAAAAGCAGTCATATTGCACCAAGAGTTTCCCATCTTGTCACTAATAACAAAATTAGTGTCCATATCTTCAATTTTGATAAACTCACCAATATCATAATAGTTAGGTGCCTTCTTTATAGCTTTCTCATTTCTGAAGTGATTCGTCGCCTTTTTTTCGATTTTTATTACATTATTTTTACTAGCATAAATTCCCAAACCAATGATGTATTTATAATTAGACTCCTTTATAAGTGACAGAAGTTTATTAGTATTCATTAAACCGATCGCATTTGTTGAGCACTCAACTGAAAGGAAATCAGTACACTTAAGATTTATCATCACCTCGTTGGAGATATTTCTTTTTTTATTGTTACAGAAAGCGTACGTTAAGATATTATTTATACGCGTTATTGTACTACTTTGGAACCGATAGTTTAAAGAAGAGGTGGGGATTTGATACTTTGGCTAGCAGTATTGTACGCTATTTGAACTTATAGCAGCCGAATGGCCGTGATAATATACCCTTATGTCTAGTAAGGTTAATAAAGCCTTGATTATGGCGGGAAGTAGTGGAACCAGATTGGGGATGGGTACAAAATCTCACATTTTGTACAAGGACAGGCTACTTTTAGAATACGTTTTAGATTCCGTTAATCTTGCTGGTATAAAGGACTTAGTGGTTTTTCTTCCAAATAAAGATATCGAAGATACCTTATCAAAAGAAAAGATAACTCGATTAAGATACCTAAAAGAGTCCAATTCAAATATCAGATGGGTTCAATTTCCAAAAGAGTTGGGATTGGGTTTTAGGGGTGCCTTGGATTTAGTTAAGGATCATTTTGGCTCGGAGCCTTTCTATTTGCTATGCGGACACTCACCTCAGTCATCTTCATTTCTTAAAAGAATGGGCGACACGTACACAGATAATTCAATTGTTTTATCCGGGTATAGATACAGATATGAATCCTGTGTTTCGATAGGGAAAGTTGAAAGCAATAAAGTCATAGATTTTAATAACATTGCTGCTGCAGAACCAAGAGATTTTAGGGCGACTGAAAACGAATATATAACACAAATGCCGTATATCATTGATTTTAAATTCTACGAAGATACTATAAAAAAGGACTTGTTTAAAAATAAAATTGAGTTTTATCCAAAAGAGTTTATAAAAGAGGGCGGCACCTGCTATTTATTGGAAAATCCCGTCCAAATTTCTGAGGTAGATTATATGAAGGACTTTAAACTTTTGCTTGAATCTATCGATGCCCTGGTTAGCAATAATTACAAGCTTTGATAAAAATCCATTGAAAAGCTTGGCTGACTTAACTGGACTTAATCCGACCGCCCCAAAACTCTCTTTAGAATTATTGAAATTATCATCGTCGTCGGTACCGCAACAATTGCTCCTACCACACCGAAAAATTCAGATCCAATAAGTAAAGCCAACAAAATAATCAAAGGGCTGAACCCCGACACTTTCTGCATAATCTTCGGGACGAGCAAATTATTTTCCAACTGTTGAATGATTATAAATAAAGCGATGACTCCCACACCTTTTACGGGGGTATCGGAGAATCCAATAATCGCCGCTACCACGGCAGAAAGTACAGGTCCTATCATCGGAACTATTTCCAATAGACCGGCGACCATAGCCAAAGCCAAAGGATACCTAATATCGAGCAACAATAAACCGATAAAACTTGCCACGCCGATGACCAGCATCAAAAGAAGCTGGCCTTTTAACCACTGGCCGACATTTCTTTCTACTTCCAAAAAAGTATCTTCGGCCTCATCTTCTAAACGCTCGGGGAAAAGAGATAGGAAGCGTTTCTTAAGATTCTTCCAGTCTAAAGACATATAGATTGCAATCACAAATATGCTGAATATCGTAGTTGCATTTGAAAATACAGAAATGGTCACAGACAAAAGCTCGGATGAAACGTTGGCGGCCTGGGGTAAAAAGTCTTTTAGCTGAATGCTGAAATCATCGCCCAGATTGAGCCCCTGAGCAATCTGCGAAATTCCCACAATCATTTTCTGGAACTGGGCAATAACCGGAGGCAGTCCCACTGTCCCTACTACAATCATTACCAGTAGTAACAACCCATACGAAATCAAAACAGCAACCCCTTTTTTCAAAGGCTTATTAAAGACCGTGAGTCTCATAAAATAATTTATCACCGACTCCATGGCGATAACTAAAAGAGTGGCGATGGCGAAGATGCCTATAACAGAACCCAGTCTATAAATTACGTAACCTGCCAATACAACCGCAAAGGTTAATAAAATAGTTTTAAAAGAAATAACGACCTGTTTATCCATTTTTTAAGTTCTCCTTAATAAAACTATACACGTTTTCCGTATATGAATCGACAGAAACATCAAACCATTTAATATCCGGGTTACGTTTGAACCAAGTTTGCTGTCGCCTTATATACGCGTGAATATCAAATTTTATCCTTTGAATTGCCGCGGCCTCCGTAATTTCCTTATTTATAAAGGACACCGCAGTTTTATATACAAGTCCGCGGAGAGGTGGGAAGGAACCGAAATTCATAGACAGTAATTTTTCTGTTTCCGAAATAACTTGTTTATTTTTCCAAATTTCTTCGACCCATTTATCCGCTCTGAAATATAAAAATTCGCGGGGACCAGAAAGTCCGATATAAATAAATTCAGCGTCGGGGTGGGGTAGGGGAGTAAGATTTTTTTTCTTCCCTTTTTCTTTTTCAATAGCACGGATTAATCTCACCGGATTTTTCTTATCTATTTTTTGGAAGGCCTCTAGATTTAACGACGTGAGAAGGGTCTGCAATTCCGGGAGAGGCTTTTTTTCAAGTTCGGTACGTAAGGCAAAATCAGGTTCAATATTGTTATTTAATACCAATTTCCCGGTCACCGTGTCCACGTAGTACCCGGTGCCGCCAACAAGAAACACGTTTTTGCCTCCGGAAAAAATCTCTTCGGTCTTCTCCGGTGCATACTTTGCAAAGTCATAGCTTGAAAAGTATTGGTCGGGAACTACCAGGTCGTAACCCCAAACCTTGATCCCGTCCAGCTCCCAGAATTCGTCCCCCTTTTTAATATTTACAGAACTACCGATAGGAAGTTTGCCTGTCCCTACATCCATGTATTTATAAATCTGCCTGGAATCGGCCGAGATTATTTCCCCACCCAGCTTTTTACATAATTCAACGGATAGAGAAGTTTTGCCGGTTGATGTTGGACCTACTATTACGAAAACTTTCATAGACGTTCTTTCTTCTTCGAAGCTTTCCATGTCTTGGTAAGAAAATCGTGTCTGTATTTTTTCTCGACGGAAGGAACATCGTCTTCGAATGTCGTTTCCGAAACCGTTCCTTTACGCGGAGAGTACATAGCTATGAAAGCCACTGAAAAATTTGATTTTTTAACCAGTTCGACGGTGTCCATAAATTGTTCACGTGTTTCGCCCGGAAACCCAACAATGAGATCAGTTCCGATCTCAATATCTTTTTTGACTTTATTTAATTTATTTATTAGGGCGGTGAAATCCTCGATGGTGTGCCGGCGGTTCATCCTGTGGAGAACGTCGTTATTTCCAGACTGTACCGCTATGTGGATGTAATTGTCGATTTTGGGCAAAGATACCGCCTCAACAAGATCGTTTGTAAAATCAAAAGGATTTGATGACAAAAAACTTATCTTTTTAATCTCCGGAATGTCGTGAATTTCCCTTAACAGCGAGGCAAACGGCAGTTTCTGGTTGCTGCCTGTTCTAATTTGAAACTTTTCTTTAACCGATAAACCCCAGGAATTTACGTTCTGGGCGCTTAAAGTTATTTCCGTTACACCCTTTTTAACCAAACGCCCGATATCCTTGAGAATATCCTCTTTACTGCGGGACACTTCCCTTCCCCGCGCGTAGGGAACAACACAGAACGCACAAAAATTGTCGCAACCCTGTGAAATATTAATAAAAGCGTGGTTAGCTGTGTCCTGCGCGCCCTCTATTACTTTATTTCCTGCTGCCCATTCACCTAACAATCCTTCTTTTTTAAGTAGTAAGGGCAATTCATGTATTTGTGAGGGATTCATGTAAAGATCCGCCCAGGGAGTTTTCTTTTTTAACGTAGCAAAATCGTATCTCTGTCTCTCCCCCGTAACACTCCCCACAATGCATCCGGCTAGGATGATAAACGGCTTGTGGCCGGTGAGAACTTTTATTTCCTTGACCACCTTACCTATGCCGTAAACCTTGTCTTCGCTTTTCTGGCGGACAGAGCAGGAGTTTACGATTAAAAGGTCGGCGTCCTTCATAACAAATTGGAGAGTTTCTTTTTCGGTTTTAAATTCAGGAACGGAAAGAGCTTCGTAACCCAGGACTTCCAGCATTCCGGCCATCGTGCCTGAATCGGCCGTGTTAGAGTAACATCCGAATGTTTTTATGTAGTATGTTTTGGATCTCACTTAGCGTACGCCTTCTCCGTTTTTAACCTTTCTTTTGGGTTTTAGAAGGGTTGGTTTTTCTTCGTCGGATAGTCCGAGAGCAAGAATCATTCCTTCCGACATAAGCCCCATCATTTTTCGGGGAGGAAGATTGACAATAAAGGTTGTTTGCATCCCCACAAAACTTTCGGGTTTGTACCATTTTAATAATCCGGTCAGGATCTGTTTTTGACCGAGTTCCGGGCCGAAATCTACCTGTAGTTTTATAAGCTTTTCGGACCCCTCTACTCTTTCGGCCGACAGGACGGTTCCGGCGTGTATATCAAGTTTCGAGAAGTCTTCATATGTTATCTCGGGTTTTATATGGTTCATTGGTAGACTATACAAAAAATCGGTCTATTTATCCAATAGAATACCTTCTTGAAATAACGCCAACATCCAGTTATAATCCCTCTCGAGGTCATTAATATGCCTAAAACAAAACGAACGTGGCAGCCAAAAAAAGTTAAAAGAGTCCGCAAACACGGCTTTAGAAACAGAACTTCTACCAAGAACGGCAACAACGTCCTAAAAAGAAGAAGACTTAGGGGTCGAAAAAGGCTTGCGGTAGCGTATAACGGCAAGTAATCCTAAATGCTGAAAAAAGAAAACCGTCTCTCCACACCCTTCGAATACAAGATAACCAAGAAATACGGTCAAAAAATCGAGGGCGACAACTTCATCTTATACATCCTAAAACCCGAAAACTACACAGGACAGCCGAAAATAGGCTTTGTTGTATCCACCAGATTCAGCAAGAACGCCACAGACAGAAACAGGATAAAAAGGCTTTTCCGCGAAACCGTAAGGAAAAACCTGGCTTTGATACCCGCAGACCGCTGGATTTCCATATATCCCAAACATTCTTCGGCGGGAAAAACATATGAAGAAATTGATACTGACTTTAATAAAAATATACAAAAAAACGCTTAGTCCCGGCAATTTCGGTATAAATACCTGTAGATTCACACCCAGCTGCGCCGATTACACCTACGAAGCTGTGGAAAAGTACGGCGCCTTAAAAGGCACTATCCTGGGAGTAAAAAGACTGGTAAGATGTAATCCGTTTTCCAAAGGAGGTTACGATCCTGTAAAATAAACGATTATGGCGGAAATCTGGCAAAATATAATTTTAAATCCGATATTTAACATTTTAATTGTTATTTACTCATTTGTAGGTAGCCTGGGAACCGCGATTATACTTTTTACCCTAATAATTAAGGCCGTGATGATACCCGTTACCCTTCCATCTATTAAGATGAGCCAGAAACAGCGTGATATTCAACCGGAAATCCAAAAAATAAAAGAAAAATATGGTTACGACAAGAAAAAGATGGCTGCTATGCAAATGGAACTTATGAAAAAGCACGGGATCAACCCGGCGTCAGGGTGTCTTACAACAATAGTCACACTTATCTTCATGATTGCCGTCTACAGATCGGTGATAACGATGACTAACGGCACAAGTCTGAACGACTTAAACAAAAATATATATTTTCAGCAATTTCAATTTAAGGCCGATGAAACCATAAACACCAAATTCCTCTATCTCGACCTGTCAAAACCGGATCCGATATTCATCATCACTATATTGGCGGTGGTCTTCCAGTTTTTAGCAACCAAAATGATGATGCCCTTCTCCAAAATAAACGATAAGATCGTTAAGAAAACTCCGGATAAGACCGACGACATGATGCAATCAATGCAAAAACAAAACTTGTACGTCATGCCCCTCATGTTTTTTGTTTTCGGTCTGACCTTGCCCTCAGGTGTTATGATATACATAATTGTCTCGACCCTATTCCAGATTGCCCAGACGTACTTTACCAGTGGATGGGGCGGCCTGGAGCCCTGGGTCAAGAAATTGGCCTTAGCTAAAGGAGCAAAAAAATGAACATTATAGAAGTAATAAAAAATACTTTAGACAACATTTTCGGATTTATGAAAATAAATCCTAACTATGAAATTAATGGCAAGGACGACGGGGTCTTTGAAGTAAAAATCCAGGGCAATAACCTGAATTTCCTAATCGGACATCAGGGCCAATCTTTGGATGCTTTGCAAAGCATTCTACATTTGACTGTTTTGAGACAAGCCGGAGAACAGGTCACGGTGTTAATAGATATAAACGGATACAAAGACCAACGCGCTGAAAAGATTCAAAACATGGCTAAAAGCTACATCGACAGAGTCCGCTTTTTTCAAAAGGACGTCGAACTTCCTCCCATGGACCCGTGGGAAAGAAGACAAATCCACATGTTTGTTGCCGAATACGATGACGTCGTTTCGGAAAGCGTCGGAGAAGGACGTGACCGAAGGGTTACATTGAAACCCAAAAGATAAAAATGAAATTCTCTTGCCTCCAGGAAAATTTGAATAAAGGTCTTCAAATAATAACCAGGGCTGTTCCTGCAAAAGGCTCTTTGCCTATACTATCCAACGTTTTGATTTCTACAGACAACGGTCGTATTAAACTAGCCGCCACCAACCTCGAGACAGCCATCACCACATACGTCAACGCCTCCATTGATAAGGAGGGTTCTATAACCGTACCGGCGAAAGTCTTAAAAGAACTGGTGGCCAATCTTCACCCGTCCACTATTGAAATAAAAATGGACAACGACATACTTCATTTAAAATCCGACAACACAAAATCAAAATTAAACGGAACCGACGCCAAAGATTATCCCGAACTTCCCAGCATTTCAAAGGACGAAACTTCTCTGGAACTTGACCCGACGGTTTTTGCCCAGGCAGTATCGATGGTCACATTTGCTTCATCTATGGATGAGAGTAGACCGATATTCACCGGTGTCTTTATTACATATGAGAAAGGCAAAATGGTTTTAGCGGCAACTGACGGTTTCAGACTTTCCGAAAAATCCATTTCCGTTGGAAAATCGGACGCGAAGAAATTCACAGCGTTGATTCCCGCGAAAACATTAGCGGAAGTAAGCAAAGTATTTGCATCTTCCACATCACCTTTGAAAATGATACTGAGCGAAAATGAAAATCTCGCGCTTTTCTCTTCCGAAGACACAACCATAGCAACCAGAATTATTGACGGACAATACCCGGACTACAAAAAAATAATACCGACAATTGCCCCAGTAAAAGCGGTTTTTAACGCCGGTGAATTTTTGGAAGCAGTGAGATTAACTACGGTTTTTGTAAAAGAGGGAACAAATAACACTATTAAATTACGCGTAGATCCGGAAGGATTAATTAAAATCTCTTCTTTAAATAACGAGACCGGAACTCATGAAAGTGAAATTCCTGCCGAAACAGAAGGGGAAATGTTGGAAATAGCTTTTAGTTCTAAATACCTTCTTGATTTTTTGAATAATGTTAAGGGTGAAAAGATAAATATGGAAGCGAGTTCCAACAGTACTGCATGTATCTTTAAAACCGATGTTACCGAAGATTTTTTGCATATAATAATGCCGATTCAGCTTTAAGTAAATCCCTAAGTTGTAAAATTGAAAATTATTCTGTAGGAGCTGCAGGATCAGGCTGTGATGGGGTGTTTCCAAGATTAATTGTACCCTGATCTTTATTAAGCGACTCAACCGACCTCAAAATATCGTCGGCGGAAGGTTCGTTCTGAGGTGCAGGCTGCTCCGTTTTATTCTCTTCAGGTTTCGCCCCTCCCTGATTTTGCAACGTGGTTGCCGTGTCGGTAATAGTTTGAGTATTCTGCGAAGACTCCTGCCTCATCGGTTCGTAAGGTTTCTGCACCGGCGGAATGGCAACAGTATTTTTCGGTGCGTTAGAACCCAGCGGTTTTATCAAACCCTGTTCCCTCAGCTTCAGCAGTTCTTCCGGATTTGTTGTAATAAGTTTATGCTCCGCTTCAGAGGCCATGACTTTTATTGCAACGTGGTTGGCGCCGGCAAAGAACAAACCTTCTCCAACTGCGGCAGCAAGTAACAATCTTTTCTCACCTTCCGACAGATAAAAGGTTTCGGCAACTTTATCTATACCTGCAGGGTGCTGTTTCAACAAAATTTGAATAGACGAGTTTGTAACAATTGCCTTTCCGTATTCCGAAGATAAAAAGTCATCGACATCCTGAGAGATAGTCGTCAGACCCAAATAATATTTTCTGGCTCTCTTTGCAATTCCGTAAATAAACCTCGCGCTGTCTTCATTCTGCATCAGGTACCAGGCTTCTTCCACTATCAGTATTCTTTTTTTCAAGTCGCGCCTAATTCTGGTCCAAACGAAATCAAGAATTAAGTAGAAAGCGATTGGTCTTAATGCTTCCTCCAAATGCTTTGTGGAGAAAACGGTCATTCTACTGTCGAGGTTAATGTTCGACTGGGAATCGAAAATGCCGGTCATCGACCCTTTAATAAATCTTTCAAGTCTTTCGGCCATTCCCTTAGCTTCGGGTTCGGAAGCCCCCATCAAAACTTTATAGAGATCTTCCATGACCGGGGGTTCTATACCTGATTGAGTATCGGGGTCAGTTGTAATACCTTTTATTCTGTATGTTTCAATTAGGGCTCTGTCCAAAATTGCTTCTTCAGATGCAGTTAAGCCACCAAGCATGAGTTTAAGCAAAGTGATTAAACCAATTAATTTTTGGCCGAGTTCGTTTTCACCTTCAACCGCAACTCCCGAAAGGTCGAACGGATTTATTTTATGAGTAGAGTTAGCCGAAAAGTCTATATAATTCCCACCTACCGCTTCGCAGAGAGTTCTATACTCCTCTTCAGGATCGATAATCATAACTTCCGCACCGAACACCAACAATCTCAAGGCCTCAAGTTTTACGAAATAAGATTTACCTGAACCTGATTTTGCAAAGACAACCGAGTTAGCATTTTCAAGTGAGAAACGGTCGAAAATTACCAGCGATCCGTTGTGCCTGTTAATACCGTACATGATCCCTTCTTCCATTGTCAGATCCGAAGAGGTGAAAGGAAAAGTAGTTGCAAGACTTGTCGTGTCCATGTTCCTGGTTATTAAAAGTTTGTCCAAACCGGTGGGGATGGCGGACTGGAAGGCATCTTCCATTTGTAGTGACGCAACTTTTGAAATAAGAAGTAGGGCGCCTAACGTACTTTCCAACTTGGAAGTTACCGATTCAAGCTCTTCGAGTGTTTCAGCCGAAATTGTTATGTAGAAGGAAAACTGAAAGTATTTTTCCACACCTTTGACGAGTTGCTCCTGAAGAGCCTTTGCATCTTCAAGTGCTGCAGAAACGACAGGGTCTACGATTTTTCCTTTTTCCACGTTGGTCATCGTCGTGGCCTCAAGCTCCGTAATTTTTCTTCTTAGGTCATCCAAAATAACTTTGGATTTAACGGGATAATAAAACATGGAAACATCCAGCGTATGCTCAAAGTTGATGATGGGCGACAGCCAGTTTGCACCTACAAATCTCGGATAGCCTGAAACGAATATTGTTCTGAAGTAGACATTCCCTATGCGGAGAAATGTGAAATCTACCTCTATTGCCGACGGCGCGATTATATCTCTGACATTTAACATTCCCTCAGCCAATACCTGCGCCGGTGTTTTTTCACCCGGTTTCCCCTGCTGTTGTTTGCTGGGTTTTGGTTTGTCGGAAAACATTGTAAAAAGATTTAGTCCCATATTATTCCTCTATGATGGCGGGGTTTACTATCGCCGTCGTGTAATCATCTATGCCTGTTCGTATTCTTTGCCCGTGAATCGTCGTCGGGTTATAAATATCAAAATACAGCTCTACAAGATCCTGGGTCGTGAGTTGTTTGGTTTTTATACCAAGCCTGTTAAATTCTTTTATAATGTGGTCGACTTTCGGCGCTAGCTCTATTCTTCCATCATTAAGGACTTTGTCTACGTTAAAAGACACCCTCTTGTTATGCTGTCCGGTTAACTTCAGCATCCAGTCGAAAGGACCGGAACCGGGCTGTGTGAGCTCGGCAACACTTGTAGGAATGACAACATAAAATCGTTTGTCCAAAACATCGTTTTTCTTTATAACGTCCTGAACAAATTTTCTGTAGGCCTGTGCCTGATGCTTAAGTAACGGATCGGTAAGACGGGTCTCTACCCTGTACACCTTCTCGATGTATTTTGTAATATCCAGTCTTCTTGATCTTATGACCACCTGAACCGGGAAGGTAATAGAGTTCAAAAGCATTGAAAAGGCCGCAATTATGGCATCCTGTTCTATTTCGGACAGCAGGTCGAAATTTACGGCAGTCGTTTGAAGAACAGCACAGACAGCTCCATTTTTTAAAAGGACGAGATTATCTTTTATATCAAAAATGTCCAGATGATCTTGAGTTGTAGGTGTTGTTTGAGCAGGCATATTTATTTACCGGATATCACAAATGGAGGAACTACCTCACCTTTTAATTCTACAGAAATTTTCTCAAAGGACAATTTCATTTCATCCGAGGGTTTTACTTCTATTGAGTATTTACCGTTGCTGAGTTTTGAAAGTAATTCAAACCTGCCGAGGCTGTCAGTTTTTAACGCGCGTACCGGCTCCTCTCTTTCGTTCTTCACTATCAGGAGAACATCAGTCAGCACCTTTCCCTCACTACCTTTGACCACACCGCGTAAAGTATTGGGCTCCAAGTGGTCCGTCGGATAATTGTCCAGGTTTAGAGTAGAACTTCCCGCAGTATCTCCGGACGGAGTAGACTTTAGACTTTGAATACCGCGGCTGAGAACCCGATAATTTTCTTCAACCGTCTGCTGCTTATTTTCCAGGTTCTTCAACAATCTTGTCTGCGTTTCAGAACCGGCACCCGGGGAAGAAGTGGTCTGAATATTCTTTCTAAGTCTTATTATCTCGTCCGTAAGCTCTTCACTTTGTGTCTTAAGCTTCCCTACAACATCCTTTGCTTCATCATGAACTTCCTGGGCTTCCTGCTCTTTCTTTTGTACTACCGTAATGGGTGCGGCTACGGGTTTCGGAGACTTAATCCCCTCTTCGTCCTTTATTTTTTTTAATAAAGACTGAAGTTTCAACGCCTTATCGTTTATACTCTCCTCCACCGAGATCTCCTCTGACGTGCGCAGCACCTTCTCCCCTCTTATGGGCAGGATAAGCTCACCCTGGGACGGAAGCAGGTTAATAAATCTCCTGCCTGAATGCATATCCGGCGTCATAGGACTTAAAGAGACCGTTCCCGAAAGTGCACCCTGAGGTAAGGGAACGGCTGTAACATCCTGCATTCTCTTGCCCCTGGCCTCTTCCCGTGCTTTTTGCGCCTCTTTTGCCCTGAAAAGGTGAAAAAGTCCGGCGTCTTTGCGTTTCTGAAGGACAGTTGCTGTCTGTTCTTTGAGTTCTTGTTTCTCGGGCGTTGTAGATGAGGCTTTCCGGGTCTCCACTAAAATACCTTCTTCCTGCCCCGTTTCCACATCCAAGACGGCAGGCGCCGGAGCTTCCACAACTGCTATCGATGCGGGTTGAACACCAACTGCCGCCGCCCCGTATGAGGAACGTGAGAAAGCCGTTGCTCCCGCACTACTCTTTTTCTTATAGGCGGGGTAGGCATCCCTGACCTTTTGAGCATATTCCTTTTCAGGAATATCAAGCGGGTCCACCTCTTCTTCGGCTGTTTGGTACCTCAGGTATTCTTCGAGCTTTCTTCGGCTGGATGTCGGTGCCAGTGTAATAAGTTCCTGTTTCAGGGTAGCCAGATCGTCGTACATAAATGCCGATGGGATAGTAGGTTCTTTTTTCCAAATACGCTGGGTGGGCATGTACATTGCCTTGAAAAAATTAACTATCCACTCGTCCATTCCCCTTTCCTGAACCGGGATAAAAGCAAATCCCACACCTGCGAAAGCTATCAGAAATACCAAGGGCCAGCGGAAAATACCTATGAAAAAAACGTACGAGAGATAAGCTAATATTCCGGCAATAAAAACATAAGCAAACTGTCTCATCGTAAGATCGCCGATAAGTTTGAAATCCACGCTCATAACATTCTGGGGAACAGCGTGCTGCTTATTTGACTGGGGCATGTCTGCTAGTGGCATTTGTTTTTATTATATCAGCGAAGTTCTATAAAGTAATTTATATCCCTGCGCAGATCCGATGTGTTTGCTATACCATTGTTCAAAATGTCCAGCCCCTTACTTGCTTTTATGATTTCTGTACCGAACGGCGCGTTGAAAGTAAAACTGAACGGGTCGGCGTCCGTTCCGGGTTGTTTCTGAACATACAAGGCGTAAGAGGACATGTCTTTAGTTACATTAAGACTCTCCGAAAGATCATACTTTAAAACCAGGGAAACGGTTTCCTTGGGGTTAACAATCAGATCATAGCTGAAAACATCGTATCCGTTCGGAGCCCCTACTTTTATATCTTTAAACACATCGAGAGTGGTTCCGGCGGCGTCGATAAACTCAGCCCCCGTAAGTTTAGATCCCGTTTGAGTCAACACCCTCACATGATCCTTATAAGGACCCCCCGGCCACGCCATTGATTCTCCTGTGTGGTTGTAGGTAAGCTTTAATGTAGCTCTCAACACTCCGTCGCGTGTCATGGAATTTATTTCATAATCGATGTTATTCTTCACAAAATAGTTTGCTTTTGTTCCGCCCAGGTTGGAATTGACAACATAGAGATAATCGGTTTCAACGGGGACAACCTGCCCGTTCCAATTTTTTTCTCTTAATACATCGTTTAACGCACCGTTCGATAAGTTTATTAACAAATGTTTCTCATCGAGAGATCTTTGAGTCTCCGCAAGTAAATTAGGCAGTTTATCTTTTGGGAGCGAGAACATTTTTTCGAGCAGTTTGCTTCCCAATACAGTTAGAAAAGACCTTTTTTGATCGGAACCGGGAACGTAATTGAAGTCACTGTGAAACTGCGTTCTCTCATAAAGGTTTTCAGCGTTAATCTCTTCGTTGTAAGCAGCCAGGAACACCGGACCCGTAGCTTTTAATATTCCCTCGACAAATTTAAGATCTACAGCAATATATCCGTCAACGCGCTGACCGTCTATTTTGTAAAACAAATCGTTGAATACGCCGGCTGCCGTCGGAAAGTCAGGATCCCAGTTTGAATTCCTAAGGTAAAGTCTATCCTCGGTCAGGTACTTGGAAATTACCTCCGGCGGGACTGTCTTTATCTCCCTCAGCAGAATCTGGCCATCCGGGTTGTATATGTCATCAATCTTTAGGTCTTTCAGCTTGCCCTTATCAAAAGTTAAGAGCCCGTATGAACCTATGAAACCACCTGTCGGTCTTATCTCGTTCGAATTTTGAAACCATACAATATACGTGGTTTCCTTGTCGACACCCAGAACGGCGGCGGCTTCTCCGATAATTTTAGTTGTCAGATCAAGATTTTGCTGGAGAGTACTTATATATTTTCCGTAATCCGATACGTAACCCCTATATTTTTCGGGGATGTGCACTTTGTCCACCCCGTTAAAATCGGCCTGGGCTATATAGAGAAGTTTCTGTGCCGAGTCTATTTCAAGTTTTGCGGTGTTAACTGTTTCACGTGTCAGCACATCTTTAGTATCGGGACGTAGAACCTCCCACATTCCCTCCAAAGGTTCGGCCGATTTTGAAAGATGCTCCACCGAATCCGAAAAGTTTTGTAAGGAAGAAAGCATACGGAAATAACTTATGTATTCCTGGGATCTGCCCGAAAATGAGAAAACCCACTTGAGATTTGAAAGATTTTTTCTTGCAACCTCGAATTTGTCGGAAGCAAGAATAGCATTCTTCGACAAACTGTCTACATCAAGTGCGGAACCGGCAGCCGCGACTCTTTGCATTGCCTCTGCTCCTGAACGGGCATTTGAATAAAAACTAAAAACAGGATTGACCAAAAACACCAACACCGCCGAAACGATCAGCGCAACGGCTACATAAAATTTTGAGTTCCCTAAAAATCCGGGGAGCTTTTTTGAAGGGGTTAGGCTTTTAACTGCACCATCATTTTTGTGCCTGCTGAATATTGACGCCGGATTAAAACGCTTGCGGGTCTTAATATTCCTGACCGGATACATTTTCGTGTACAGGTCGGCACTATTTGTCGGATAAATCGAACTTACCTTCGGAGGTTCGGGCGGTCTTACCGTGGTGGTCTGTGTACCCCTTGAGATTGCTCTCTCTTCAACATATTTGGTAGGTTTAAAGGCGTTCTGATTTACGGCGTATCCAAACCACTTCAATGTATCCACAACTCCGGATTTCAGGTTTATACGTGGTTTCCACGACAAATCTTTTAGGTTAAACGTCTCGGGCGCGGGACCTCTGAAAGGCATAGAAAATCCGGATTGTTTAAAACTAATCTGAAGGTTGCCGTCAGCCACACTTCTTAAAAGATAGGCAAGTTCAAGTTGTGTGATAGCTGATTCCGGTACGAGTGAATAAATATTTCCTTTTGTTTCCCGGTTGAACATCGACCTCAGGATGCCGCTGACAGCATCGGAAACATAAAGGTAGTATTCCTTTTCCACGCCGTCGTTCTGAACTTCAATGTCTCTGTTCTCGATCAAAGTCCTTATGTAAACACCCATCACGCCACTTGAGTCCAGGCTCATGCGCGGACCGTAAACTTCAGGCAAGCGGACTATGCGGACATCGAGATCGTATTTTTTGAAATATTCCCAAACCACGGCCTCGGCGAATCTTTTTGCTTCTATCAAGCTGAATTTATTTTCTTCCGGTTTGGAAAGACCGAAATACTTGGCCAGTTCGTCCTGAGACATCCTCCCCTGATAAACGTCAATCGTTGATATAAGAACGAACTTTGCTTCCGAACGCCGGACCAAATCCAAAAGTGTCTTTGTCCCCAAAGAATTTGTAAGAAGGGCGTCGAGAGTAGGATTATTGTTGCTATACATGTAATCCTCAAGTCCGGCCATATGGAAAACATAGTCGACACTCTCGATTTCAGGCGGAAGACCTTCATTAATGTCAACGTTAAAAAGAGCAAAGTTGGGGTTTGAAAGGAGGTGTTTGACGTGGATTTCTTTTCCGGTGTTAAAATTGTCTGCCACCAGAACCTTAGCTCCGTTAGCAAGCAGTGCCTCAACAAGATGAGATCCTATAAATCCTGCGCCGCCGCTGACTAAGATCGTCGGGGCGAGCGAATTTTTTTTAATGGACTGATTTTTGACCATTAGGGCAGTTTCTTAACAAATTCTGGTTATAAGTATAACCAAAAGCGGACTGCTGACACAATGATTTGTTACTCTAAATCGGCGATTTGTTGCTACAATTCATGTAGTGAATTTATTGCTATAATTCAGGCATGAATTTGGGTCTCTAATTCAGGCATGAATTTGGGTCTCTAATTCAGGCATGAATTTGGATCTCTAATTCAGAAGGCACCTATGGAACTAAAGGAAATAATGAAAATACTGAACAAAAAACGGCGCGAAATCGGATTATTTATAATTTGCGGGGGACTTTTGGGTCTGGCTGTGTCCTTTCTTCCGGGTAAATTTAAGGCCGAAATTTCTTATTTTGTAGGCAGGGCGGCCGATAAACCGAGCACTGAGTTTTTTACATACGAAGGTTACTACGCCCAGCAAACAGCACAATCGTACACGAATACAGCAATTGCCCTCCTTGAAAGTCAGGACCTGAAAAGGAGGGTCTTGAGCGAATTAGGATTTCCCGTAACGGACATTAACATTAGAAAACTTTCCAGAAGCTACAGAGTATCGAAGAACGGGCCTCAGGTTATTACTCTATCCGTGACTGATTATGACTATGCCAGATCCCTAAATACCTTTACGGCAATTTCATCAAAATTCCTTGAGACCGGTGAAAAGATCAGCGCAGGAACGGACGAAAATATATCCGTGACCTCCCTTTCGGACGAACCTGTGTTAAGGCAGGAACAAAGACCTTTTATAAACTATGTGTTGGGTGGTTTGTTAGCCGGTCTGACAATTTCTCTCCTGAAAATAGCTTTAAAGGAGTATCTGAAATGAGATATGTGATGAACACTGACGGCGGTGCACGTGGCAATCCAGGACCCTCCGGAATAGGTATTGTGATACGAGACGAAAAAAAAGAAAAAGTTTTTGAAATGGGCACGTACATCGGAAAAGCCACTAACAACCAGGCGGAATACACAGCTCTGATAGAAGGTTTAAAAGCAGCCCTGGAAAGAAACATTACGCAACTCGACTGTCGACTGGACAGCGAGCTGATTGTAAAGCAAATGAGAAGGGAATATAAAGTTAAGAATGCCGATCTTAAAGTATTATGGCAAACAGCCGAAGATTTGGCATCAAAATTCAAAGAAATAGAATTTAACCACGTACTAAGAGAAAATAATCAGGACGCCGACCTTTTGGTCAACAAAGCCTTAGATGCTTACCAATACTCCCCCAAGGACCGCTAAAATGAAAAAAAGTACCAGAAAGGAAACGGCAAAAGCAATTAAGCGTACGCTTGCCTACCGGTCAATATTCCTATACCCGATGAGTTTCTTCCAGATCTCGACTTTTTTAATTTCACCAAAAGTTACTGAAGGAAAAAAACTTAGAGAGTCCATAAACAATTTAATAAAAGAAAATTGGGTGAGGAAAAGATACGGAAAATACGAAATCTGCGGTGAAAAATATACAAACTGGCTTTGGAAATACAAACACGCCACAAGAATCTTTAACGAAAATGCCCGGTTGCTCAGATTTCTCGGAGGAATTCCCTGGATAAAGATGATCGCCGTTACCGGGTCTTTGGCTGCCTATAATCCGGAAAAAGATTCCGATATCGATCTACTAATAATTACGGGTAAGAACAGGGTTTGGCTGACGCGCGGTTTTGTGGCTTTGATTCTAAAAATGTTAAAAAAACATCCTGAGTATGACGGACAACCGGGTAGTTTCTGCACAAACCTCTTTATGGACGAAACGAAAATGGCCTGGGACAAAGACAGGAGAAATATTTTTGTGGCTTCGGACATAGTTATAATGCAACCCGTTGTGGACAAATCCGACACTTACCTGCAGTTTATGAAAGAAAACAGTTGGGTTTCAGAGTATTTTCCGAATTTTAAAATTAACTACCCCGCAAAGGTCAAACGAAAAAACAGCGGAATCCTTCTTAATGCCTTGGAAAAAATTGCAAAGCGGTCTCAGATGGTATACATGAAAAAGAAAGTTACTACGGAAGTGCTGAAATCCCACATAATTCACTTTAACAAGAACGATAACTCCCCCAGGATTATGGAGGCTTACAAGTCCTCGTTAAAAAGATTAAAAGTATCCGGATAATCGGTAAAAAGAAGAGCGCCGTGCGGCGCCCTCCGTTTGCTGACCTTACTTTAAAAGTAAAAGTTTACATCATTCCGTCCATGTCCATTCCGCCCATTCCGGGATTACCGGGTTTCGAGTCATCTTTTTTCGGAGCTTCTGCAACAAGACATTCTGTAGTGAGTATCATAGTCGCCGCAGAAACCGCGTTCTGTAAAGCACTTCGTGCAACTTTGGCAGGGTCTATGATCCCGTCAAGAACCATATCGACAAAAGACATCTTTACCACGTTGTAACCTATGTTCGTATTCTTTTCATCAACCATCCTTCTTTCGATTTCGGCTAAAATTTTCCCGTCATCAGCACCGGTGTTTCTGATCAGTAAACGAGCCGGTTTTTCCAGACTTTCGTTGAGAATTTTAGCTCCTGTATTTTCATCTCCCTGCAACTCAAGTTTATCGATGGCTTTTCTGACGTTAAGGAAAGTGATGCCGCCGCCGGGTACTATTCCTTCTTCTACTGCTGCTTTTGTGGCATTTACGGCATCTTCAACTCTTAGTTTCAGCTCTTTCAACTCAGCTTCGGTGGCTGCTCCGACTTTTATTACGGCGACCCCTCCGCTTAGCTTAGCGAGCCTTTCTTTCATCTTATCCTTGTCGTAATCGGATGTGCCTTGTTCAATCTGTGTTCTTATCTGTTTAAGTCTTTCCTGAAGTTCTTTTGAGTCGCCTTTTCCCCCGACTATTGTGGTATTGTCCTTGTCGGCGATTATCCTGTCTGCCCTGCCGAGATCATCTATCGTTATCGAATCAAGCTTTCTTCCTGTTTCCTGGCTCACAAAGCTGGCGCCGGTCAATATAGCGATATCCTCCATCATAGCCTTTCTTCTATCACCAAAGCCCGGAGCTTTTACTGCCAATACATTTAAAACGCCTCTTAATTTGTTTACTACCAAAGTTGCCAGGGCCTCCCCCTCAACATCTTCAGCGATTATCACCAAATTCTTGGACACCTTAACAAAGCTTTCAAGCATTGGCAGTAAATCCTGCATACCTGAAATCTTGGAATCTGTAACCAAAATGTAGGGTTCCTCCACTATCGACTCCATTTTATCGGGATTAGTAACAAAATAGGGTGAAGAATAACCTTTATCGAATTGCATTCCCTCCTTGTATTCGAGCTCAATATCAAAACCTTTGGATTCGTCCACGGTAATGACACCCTGCTCTCCGACTTTTTCCATGGCATCGGCTATTATTTTTCCGATTTCCTCGCTTTGTGCTGAAATAGTTGCTACCTGCACTCTTTCTTCCTTGCTGGAAATCTTCTTAGACATGTGCTTAATCTCTTCAACCACTGCATCAACGGCCTTTTCCAGACCCCTTTTTACCATCATTGCGTTGGCTCCGGCTGAGATATTTTTCAGTCCGGCTTCAACTATCGCCTGTGCAAGTACGGTTGCTGTTGTGGTTCCGTCACCTGCTACATCGTTTGTCTTTGAGGCGGCTTCTTTTACAATCTGAGCGCCCATGTTTTCGAACTTGTCTTCAAGCTCAATCTCTTTGGCTACGGTAACACCGTCGTGTACAACAGCGGGCGTTCCCCAACTCTTATCCAAAGCAACATTTCCTCCCTTGGGCCCGAGCGTCGTCGCCACGGCCTTCGCTAGCTTATCGACACCTGCTTTAAGTTTCATTCTCGCGGCGTCTCCATAGATTATGTTTTTTACTGCCATATAATTCCTCCTTTAACCCTCAACTATAGCTAAAATATCTTCCTCTTTAATAAGAAGCATATCTTTTCCATCTAATTTAATTTCGGTTCCACCCCATTTCTTGTACATAACTACATCTCCGGCTTTAATTTCCATGGGAATCCTGTTCCCGGATTCATCTCTTTTACCCGAACCTACAGATACAACCTTGCCTTCCAGGGGTTTTTCCTTTGCCGTATCAGGAATAACAATACCTGACGGAAGTGTCGTGTCCTTTTGCATAGGCTCGACCAATAAATAATCAAAAAGCGGTTTTATTTTAGCTGCTGAAGCCATACAAACCTCCGTTGCAATAAAATTTACTACTTTAATTTATAAGGGCAATTCTACAACGTATCAATTTATAGCACTCAAAGTTGGAGAGTGTCAACTGTTCATTTCAAATGGGCGTAGATACGAAGTTTGCCTTCTCCGATACTCTCCTGCTTATATATTTCGAACTCACCTAATTCACCCGTGTTGGCCACATGGGGTCCGCCGCAAAATTCTTTGCTAACAGCATTAGAAAAATCGTTTCCGACATAATAAACCTTAACTTCGTCAGGGTAGGTCTCATGTTTCATGTAGAGAGCACCCGATCTTTCAGCTTCTTCTCTAGGCATAACAATAAAACCTACGGGAAGCGCCTCCTTTATTATCGAGTTTACAATGGACTGAACCTCGGCAACCTCCTGCTCACTTATCTTTTTCCCATGATGGGAAAAATCGAACCTCAGTCTTTCGGCGGTCAGGTTGCTGCCCAACTGTCCCACATGGTCGCCCAATACTTTCCTGAGTGCTGCCTGTAACAGATGAGTCGTCGTATGATATTTGATGACCGCCTCACTGTGATCTGCCAGACCGCCCTTAAACTTATTTTCCGCTCCCGCACGTGATTTTTGCTGGTGAAGGTCAAATACGGCTAAAAACTCCTTGTGAAAATCTTTATGGTCCGGAAGTATTCCCTTATCCTCAAGATCGTCTATGAAAATTTCTTCGGGGTAACCCACGGACTGGAACAGATCAAAAGACATTTGAGCCCACTCCCTAAGTGTTTTCTTCTTGAGTTCTTCGTGTCCGATTTTAAGCAAAGCTTTTTCTAAAATGACTGAGCCCCTCGTTAGGGTTTTTCTGAACTTCTCTTCCTCATCCGTAAAGGTTTTTTTAAGCTGTTCTTTTCTCTCTGATAGTTGGGGATAAAGCCATCCCACGGCAGTTATAACGGGGTCTACCAAAGAAGAAGTAAGCTCTTTTTCAATTCCCAGAATTTTTCCCGACCTCACCATTCTTCTTAACAGCCTCCTTAAAACATACCCCTGGTCTTTGTTTTCAGGCTGTACGCCGTCCATTCCCAGCAAACACGCGGCTCTCATGTGGTCAGATATAATCCTCATTGCCCGCTTGGTCCTGTCGTCGGAAGAATAGGACTTTCCTGATAATTCCTCAATTTTTTCCACAATAGGCCAGAAATTATCTGTTTCGAAAATATCGTGTTTATTTTGAGAAACCACGGCTAATCTTTCCAGTCCGCCGCCGAAATCTACGTTCTTTTGTGAAAGGGGCTCCCAACCTTTTTCGGTCTTCTTATATTGCATAAAAACCGAGTTTCCGATTTCTAAAAATTCATCCGGACTATCGGTCGGGGATTTTCCTACGCCGGTTCCTGAGCCGAGGTAATAAAAAACCTCGCTATCGGGACCTCCGAGCTCGCCTACGGCGTCACCGCGCTGCCACCAATTGTCCTTTTTACCGCATAAAAAGATCCTTTCACCTTCCTTTGCCTCAATGCCGTATTTTTTAAAAACTTCTTTTAGAATTGCTATGGATTCGTCGTCTCTCGGAGCGTTGGCGTCCCCTTCAAAAACGGTTGCAAAAAGTTTTTCCGGAGCTAGTCCTAATACTTCGATAAGAAATTCGTATGCCCAAGGCAATTGTTCTTTTTTAAAATAATCGCCGAGCGACCAATTCCCTATCATATGAAAAGCTATTGTGTGTCTTATCGTCGTACCAACTTCCTCTATGTCCTCGAAACGTAACGAACGCTGTACATTTACTAACCTTTTACCCAAAGGGTGCTGCTCTCCGGAAAGGTAAGGTACTAAAGGAAACATGCCTGAGTTTACGAAAAGTAATGTTGAGTCTCCTTCGGGAATAAGTGAAACGTTGGGGATTTGCTTGTGCCCGCGCTCCGTATAAAAGTTTATATATTTTTGTAGTATTTCTTTAGATGTCATAAAGCGATAGTTCCCGTGACGACACACTTCGTCAGGCAGCATACCTGCCGAACTTTTTTGGAGGCCTGGGCGGGAATAACAACCTCTCGCTCCGCTCGAGAACGTTCCATTTACTTTACAAAAAGTAACAACCTCTCGCTCCGCTCGAGAACGTTCCATTTGAGCTATAGATTACTATAGCACCAAAAGTCGAACCGCTTCGCGTGGCGCTTCTTCCTACCAAACCACAAAAACTTCGCCGTACAAAATGTACGTCGTAGTCTTTGGAGGCCTGGGCGGGAATCGAACCCGCGCATGAGGGTTTTGCAGACCCTTGCCTTGCCGCTTGGCTACCAGGCCATGTTGCCATTTTACCATTGCCGTGATAATTTATGTATTGTTCCATGTCAATATCTACTATTGCTAACAAGGAAAAATCACTGCCCAACGCCGTCCTCTACATCATCGGTATTATAGGTGTGGGACTTATAGTGTATTTTGGGGGGTATATCATAACTAACGCCGACAAATTAAGGTCAAAATCAGGGCTAAATGTTGAGGTTTCGGGAGAATCGGCCGAAATATACATTAACGATAAATTCGTCAGTAAAACACCGTACACATCGAACGACATAGCCTCAGGAAGCAATAAAGTCACCCTAAAAAGCGGGGATAGACAATACCAAACTTCTATAAATTTCTTACCCCGTGAGGGCGACAATATCCATTATGTAGGTATCGTGAGGGATCTCGGGAGTTCAGATACTTTCAGTTCAGGTAGAGAGTTTTGGTTCGAGAAAGATACTTCAGGCAACGTCCTCAGGGTAATAAGCGAACCGTCGGGAGCCAAAGTCTACATCGACAACTCCGAGGTAGGAGTCACCCCTTTCTTGTCAAACAACATTAGCAACGGGGATTACGAGCTAAAAGTAGTTGTAGCAGGATTTGAACCCCAATCTTCAAGGATAACTATAAATAAGGGGTACACGCTGAATACCACGTTTAAGCTCTTCCCTCTGCCCGTTCCCCAGAAAATATCATCCTTTGAGGGATCCAGGAATATATACGACCTATCTTCGGACAATAATGTCGTTACCACAAGTCCTCAGGAATGGGCTAAAGCGGTAATACACTGGAATAAGTCCAGAGGCCTGAACGTCGAAGGAACCGGTGAGAATAAAGAGACGTTTTTTGAACTGTTCCTTTCATATAAAGGAGACCTTTTTAATGCGGAAGGGACGCCCATCACCACAAAAGAAGAGCTGGCGTCAGTTAAAACAGAAAGTAGAATTGCCTATCTCGGACGAACGGTCGACGGACCCGGACTTTCTAAAGAGGCCAAACAAACCATTGAAACTTTACTCGGCACAGTGGCCACCGGTAAACAAGCGAAGATAAAGACAACCCCTACCGGATGGCTCAGGGTGAGGAGCGAACCAAGCCTGGATGGAACCGAAATAACACGCGTCGACACCGGCGGAATATACCGGGTGCTCGAAGAACAAACAGGATGGGTGAAAATAAGGGTCTCCGATACTTCGGAGGGCTGGGTATCTGCAGACTATGTAGAACTAGTTGAATGAACCGTACCACTCCAGCAGGTCGGGTCTAAGTAATCTAATAATTTCCTTACTTTTCTCATACTCCTCGATTAAACCGAGCTTTTTCTCGTAATCCGCAACCAACGAGATAACTCCGGCGTCACGGGAATATTTTCCCTTAAGCATTTGAAAATAATTTTTTGTCTCACTGATAAACTCCGGGGCATGGTTGCCGGTTCCGGGTTCGGCGGCCGGATCTTCGTTAGCCAAAAAGTAGTAAACCGGAACGAGATTCCTTTCCGTCACGAGATTATTCGGATTTAAACTGAGAGATTTCCGCAGATCACCGTAAGCACTTCTTTTGTGGGCAAGCTTTTTAACCCCATCTTTTTCTGCAGCACCCAACGTCAGATATATCAATGCCCTAGTTCTGTAGTACGAGGGCTCTGAAGAATTCAGTTCCAACGATCTGTTTGCCGCATTCAAAGCCTTCTCATACTCCATCTCCTTCAGAAAATCTGACGCTTGCACGGATAGCTTGTCCGCCATATAAATTCTATTTACAAAAGAAATTACGTAGACCGCAGAGACCCAAACTACCGCTACCGATAACAGCTTAAAAAACTTCACAGCTCCCCCCTCCTCCCGGTCGAAACCAATAAAAGCCAGAACAGTATTGACGACGCTACAGTCGGCCACCCGAACATGTTAGTGACGGCAAATGCCAAAATACCGCCTTTATATCTCCTGTCTGTGCATCTGAACAAAAAGAAAAGTAAAAATATATATGAAAAGACGCCGGCCAATCCCTGTTCCGCCCACATTTCCAGGTAATAATTGTGGGGTTTATTAAAAACGTAGTTCCACTCGGAAGAATAGTTCAGGCTGGCAGGTCTGAATTTTTGAAAGTAATAAGGAAATGTTTCCGGTCCGCTGCCGAACAAAAATACTTTCGGCTCCGAAACAATCATGTCCACCGTACCTTTCCACAACCCCGATCTTATGTACCCGGGATCAGAAACAAAATTAGCCTGATCTTCGGTTTGCGCCCGAACCACAGTATATTTACTCACAATTTTTTTGGCATCGATGAGAACATCGTTAAGTCTTTCTCTGAACATTCCCGGAAATAAAATAGGAATGATTAACGTCACGAGCGCAACAGCCGCGAAACGGAAAGCCATGGCCGATCTTTCTTCGGCTTTTTCCTTATCAAGGAAAGAACGCGAAAAGTAAAAAATGAGAAGCACTAAAAATCCGGCCAGGCCCGACATTGAGAAAGTCAGCCAAAGAGAAAAGAACTGAACAACAAACAAAACAAAATATATCTTCCCGTTACGAAAAATGAATTCGTACAAACTAATCCCTAACAATATTATGATGTACTGAGCATACCAATTAGGTTGCCCCAGGGTCGAGAACACCCTGTCCTGCAACTGTCCTCCCCATAAAAATTCGAACGGTTTAAAATACTGACCGAGGGCGAACATAAAAAGAAACACGGATCCGGCCTGGGCGACCTTAAAAAGCGTCTTTAGATCTTCGGCAGAAAACACATTCACTGCAACGTAATAAAAAATAGCGAGTGTGATATAAAAAACAAAAGAATCGGCAAATCTCGAATAATATCCAAATACCGAGGTATAGATGTGGGAAGAAAGCAGAGTGGAAATACCGGCCGAAATAAGAAATAGAACTATAGCCGGAGGAACCGAAGATATTTTTCGCGGTTTCAGGATGACATCGGATAGAAACAAAGCTGCTGTGATAGTACAAATCAGATAGAAAAACGTAATCTTGGGAAACTCATATAGTTCGGCGGTTTCGCGGGAAAAAACAAAAGGCAGGACAAAAATGAGAAAAGAATATATGAGCAAATAAGGCTTACTCAAGAACCGTTTTATTGACGGAACAAAATGCATAGTAGTAATATCATATCAAGCCTGCCCAAATCTTTCTCCGGCCGGTGCAAATATTATGTTCTCTAAACTGCTTATTAAACTTATCGACCAGGCTATAGTTCCCGCGGTTGTGCTGGTTTCAACAAGAATAGTTTCGATGGCTCTTTTAGCGATGTATTTCGAAGTGCCGTTTGAACTGACAAATAAGGGATTTATCTTCGAGGGCAAAGAGCAGTATATCCAGATAAACTCCTACTCAATGTTAATAATGACCGCAGTACTTGCCATAAGCCTTGCCTTTTTCCTTCTGAAAGCCCACGTATTCCATGACACCCACATTACGCCGAAATTGACAGCCATGCTCTTTTCCTTAAGGATGCAGGGGTTGGTTCAAAGTTCACTGGATCTTTACACCAAGGGGGCAATCTGGATCTCGTATGCCTATCTTATGACAATACTTACCGGAGCTCTGGCGTTATACTCATACATATACTCCTTCGTTTTCTACATAACACTTACCGTAGCAGTGGTTTCTTCTATCTTTTTGATTTCCGATATTGAGAATGAGGTTAAGACATCTGAAGATGACGGTCTGGATCACAACGTCACATTTTTGGAGGTAAACACGGATTAACTATGAAATTCATAAATAAACTATTTATGAACGCCGGGCTTTTCTCCGTTCTCTCTTTACTGCTCCTTATACCGGTGCTGGCAGTTTCAATGGCAGGTTTCAACGCGGGGACAGTTGAAAGCTCCGAGGTGTTGTCAGCTCAGGATGAAAATATCAACAAGGGAGAAAAATTGTACAACGACATGCCCGTTGAACTGGAGGAGATAATAAGAAAAGTCGAGCTTGAGATGGCAAGACAGTCTGCAGAGCCCGGGGTAACATCCGGGTCTTCCGGAACCGCTGAATCATCAGTGCCTGACGAACTAGAGATCGGGAATTAAAAATATAATCAGCATCGTCAGAAGCCCCCAAAAAGTTACGGTGAGAAGAAGAGGTTTATCCGAAAGCAACACTCTCTCAGGAGATTCCGCTTCGTCTTTTTCATATATTACATACAAATATCTTGCCACGCCGTAGATAACCAGCGGTATAGTAAGCATCATCCACTTCGGAGATTTCAATATTGAAGGCAGTATCTTTAACAAAGCGTCGTTCGTTCCTCTCGGAGATATCTGAAAAACAAATAGTGAGTAAGTTATTATCGTGTAAGTGGCCGCCATAGAGATCATGCTATCCAAAAGGTTGTCAGGGTAATGCCTGAGAGTTTTTCTCGTTGCCATTTCGCCCTGAGACGGAGAATATCTTGAAAGAATTGTCTTTTCCGATCTTCTCTTTCCAAACGCCAAAAGAAGAGAAATCCCGATAGTGGTCAGAGCCAGCCAGCTTGAAATAGATGCGTATGACGCCAGGCCGCCTGCAAAAACCCTAAGAACAAATCCGGTAGCCACAACCAAAGAGTCCATGATTATTACATTCCTGAAATACAGTGAGTACGACATCTGCAGAACTATGTAAGCCACTAACGATAATCCGAAGTAAGTACCCACGGCACCGAAACCTACAAGCAGGGAAGACACTATAAGAATCCCCGCAACGATAGATGCGAGGGTTGGAGAAAGACGGCCGGAAGCTATCGGACGGTTCTTCTTTATCGGGTGAAGCCGGTCTTTCTGAGCGTCGATAATATCGTTTACAAAGTAACTTCCTGACGATAATAGACAAAAAGCAATAAACGCCTTTGAAGTTAAAGCCATAGTATCGGGGTAAAACAGTCTTCCCGCAAAAATGGGGGCGGCAAACAGGCTTAAATTTTTCAGCCACTGCCTGGGACGTGCCGTTCTAATCAGTTGATAGAATGTGTAGACCATTAGTGGAATAATATGGCTTTTTTCACTTTTTCTCAAGCATGCAAAATATATCCGCGACCTCTTTTGGTCTCAATAATCTGCTCCGAAGTATACATTTTGAATTTTATCCTCAGGTTCCTTATATGAACTACCAGGGTGTTCGAAGGAATCTCTAAACCCAATTCCCAGATATGCTCTAAAAGTATCTCCCGGGTAATAACCCTCCCCCTGTTAAAAGCAAAATACTCCATTAGTTCGTACTCCTTTTTTCTCAGGTGAACCCCCTGCTCTCCGAAAAATAACAGGCGGCTGCGCAAGTTTAAATTGAATCCTTTAAACTCTACCGTATCGTATGTTTTTGTAGCCAGGTCGCGTCTTAATAAAACCCGAAACTCCGCGTGGAACTCACCTGCCAGCGCTTTCGATGACAAATATATGTCCGCGCCGGAGTTCAGGAACAGAACTTTCTCCTCGGAGTTGGGGCTTGGCGAAAGATACGCTATGGGTATTTTGACATCATTTGCACGAAGTTCTTTGCATAATTCCAGAGCCTGTTTTCCTTTTATGTTAGGAGTCAGAACCAGACAGTCATATTCGGTACAATCTGCCATATAAAGACACTCGCCTGAATCGGCGGTTACATCGCAGACACCGTATTTACGTATTTCGTTCAGAACAGTTTGTTCCCGAAAACTTCCGGAATTAACTAAGAGAAATCTCATTTGAAATATTCGTTAGTCCAATTTAATATACACCCACATGTATTAGAGTATTCTTCTTTTGTTTTTCATGTAAGTGTGGAACCTATCCTCCTACTCCGGCTTGAGTAAAAATGTAAATAAACAATAACTAGACTTCAAAAATGAAAATAGAATGAAAAAAGTGAACCGGGGTTGAATTTTATACGTAGATAAATTAAAATTCTATCTTGTTATGCTTCTAACACCTCACACACTCGTAGGCCTGGCAGTGGCGACAGTGGTAAAAAATCCCTTAATAGCGTTTCCGGTCTCTATAGGTATGCATTACCTGGGCGACATGGTTCCGCATTGGGATTTTTTCTCAGGCACGACCGAAGAAGAAAGGGTTTCCGGATGGCGGCCCTTAGCAGTAGCCGGAGAACTGTCCCTCGCTGTATCCGCAGGAACAGCTTCGGTCCTTTACGCTCTTTGGATTGTAAATGACCCAACGCTTGCGTTCCGAATGCTAATTTGCGGGATAGGGGGAGTTTTACCGGACCTTCTTAGCGGAATGACAATGTACCTCAAAAACCTGAACGGTTTACTAAAAATAAATAACCGGGTTCAGGCGAAACTTCAATTTCAATCTCCTCTCCCGTGGGGGATACTTACGCAGATTCTTGTTTCTGCTTTCTCCGCCCTAATGATTTTAGGTTCAACAGCGCTATAAGAAATCCAACGGCACCGATTATTGTAAGGGACAGTTTAACTATGTATCTCTCCGGCGACAAGAGTCCTATTAGCCCAAAAACAAGTGCTGCGGACCAATAAAAACGCGCTATTTTCTGAACGCTCCACCCCCTGTCCAACAGCAAATGGTGCAGATGCCCCCTGTCTCCCGATAATGGATTTCTCCCCTGGAAAATTCTTCTGAAGAAAGTGACCAGCGCGTCGAGAAAGGGTATTAAGATGAAAAGTACCGAAACCAGAACCTTGGTTTGAACTGCAATCGAGAGCGCAGCTATCACAAGACCCGCCGCCATCGCACCGAAACCCCACATAATCTTTGACGGATACCACGTATACTTTGTAAATCCGAAGGCCGCCCCGGCGCTTATTGCAGCCATTACCGCTACGCTCCTTTGCAGAGGCTCGAGGTCCTCAAACCTTAATGCCAATATGGCGACAAAGATTGAAGAAATACCTATCACCCCGGCAAATTGTCCATCAATCCCGTTGGACCACGAAAGAGAGTTCATCATCCAGACAACCCAGATCATTGTTAGAACAGCGGAAACAACCGGTATGGAAACGGAGCCTACTGAAATGCTAATATTCCCTAAATTCACAAGACCGTTAAAAGGTATGCTTACCGTGCTTACGACCAGGCCCGATAAAATTACGGGAAGCACACAGAGGAACAACAGTAGCAAACGTAAAAGCGGGTTTTCCAGCACCCTGAATTCAGACGTCGGGTGGGTATTCTGAAAGTCATCGATGATGCCAAGAACGGCGAGCATGAAAACAGAAAGATAAACACCCTGGAATTGTTTTCCAACCCCCAGAAATACCGCACTAAGAAGTAAAAATATTATTGCATATACAAAACCTCCTCCGCGGGCAGAAGGTTCTCTTAAAAGCATCGCCGGGTGGGTATGCACTCCCGGGTCCGTAACAAGACGTTTCCTGTGGGCTAAATCGATAAAGTACGGGAGCACCGCATAAACTGCCAAAAAAGCTGCGATGAACGGAGGAACCAAGGTTAAAAATTTTGCCGAAATAATGGGCGGAAAAGGCAGAGAGGCCGACTGTATGATGTAATAGATAGAATAGAAAAAGAATACGTTAACTATGGATACAAAATAGGAAACAATCTCATCAAAATATCTCAGGTATAAACGATTAACGTATCTTATCGTTCCCGCAAGCATAGTTAACACGAACGCGGTCGCCGGCAAATAATAGATATAGTATTTGGGGGATAATTGAAAGTCACCCCAACTTTTTGCGAACCAAAAAGGTATTTCTGAATTAATATACTTATACCTGGAAAATATATATAAGACCTCGAGCAGTATCAGGAAAATATTCAGCAAAACAAAAGGTGCGACGCTCCTTCTTTTGCCCGCGAAGAAAATATCCGACAATCTTTTTATCCTTGCAATTATATTCATTACTTAACTTCTACCTCACCTTCGGAGTGTGGTAAAGGTCCTTCATTTTGTGACCGAACAGCATCTTAGTCTGAGCCTGTACCCACGGAAAAAAAGAGTAGGTCAAAAGATTAAGCATGATGAGCGGGCCCTCTAAAAGAACAAAAAACTTCCTCCATATAGGCCATTTCTTGGGCATTGGTGTGACAAGCCCCATCCTCAAGATCGTCGCCGGTATCAAAAACACCAAAGTTATGGTCAATATCAAACTCATAATGTCAGGCAGACTGTACGCGAAGTTGGACTGTTTAACGTACGGATTAACCAGTGTAACGAGTCCGAAACCGAACGTAATTAAGAATACTATATTTATCAAAATGACTCTTCTTTCGATGTGTTTAATCAGCCATCCTATTTTTTTTGAAGCGGGTATCTTTTTATTTTTCATAAACTCTTTCATAGATAAGGGGAAGTCTATGGCTCCCCAGCCCCATCTTAGTAACTGTCTATAGAGTCTGACGTGCGAATCTATGTAACTACTTCCTTCCACTGCATCTGCTGAGTACGGAATATAATGAGGGACTCCGTCAAAATCCCCGTTGCGTACAAAAAACGCTCTCCAGTAGAAAATCGTATCATCGACACCCAGCGCAACATCCCAGTAATTAGCATCAATCAGGGTTTGAAGGGAAGCAGAGTAAGAAGAAAAACTGTCTTTCAAAGCGCCTTTGGAGGCACTCCAGTCGGATAAACTTCCCATCGTAACGGCGTTAGCCTCAATGCGCATCATAACGGGCACACGCCAGAGATTGTTATTGAAAAGGTGCACGGCAGTGGAGTAATAATGGTTGTCCCTTCTATCTGTTGACAGGTACAGGTGGGATAACCTTGATAAATATTGGGGATGGAGGACGTGATCGGCATCGATAGTGCTGAAAATATAATTTCTTATGTTCGCCCCTTCTTCCCGTAACACATCGACCGCGTGTTTTGCTCCCCACGTCCTGTTAGCAGCAGCCGCACCGATTGCCTCGCCGACAATACCTCTGGGATGCACAAAGATCAAAAGTTTTTCGAGTTTATCAACACGGTCGCCAACTATTTCTCTTATACACCTTTCGGTTTCTTCCGAATATTTCTCCTCGAGGGTATAAACAAGGGTAATCTTTTTAGTGTTGAACGTCTGGTTAAAAATACTTTCTATGCTCTCTTTTAAAACACCCACGGGTTCGTTCACAGCCGGTATCAGAATAAGGTGTTTCAGAGCGTCCTTGCTCTCCGGCAAAGTCGCAGGATCGGGTAATTCGGAAAACGCAATTTTATCGAACTCTTCGCCCCAATTTACTTTCAATTCTTCCTTATATTTCCTGTAACCCAGGAAAAGGCCGAACGAATGTTTGGCCGCAAGATAGCTCCAGTAAACGGTAAAAAGGGTAAGCATATAAACAATGGCCGGGGGGTAAATAACTCCCAGCCATATCGGAGATGTAAGAAGTGTCCACGTCATCACACCCAGAGACATTTCTAATACCCTGTGCACGAATTTGTCGTGTTTTTCTACAAAAGAAGCCATCATAGGCTGATGTTGAAAAGTCTGCGGGCGTTGGCTGTTGAAAGAGAGGCTACGGTCAGGTAGGGTTTTTCCTTTACCTGTGAGACTTTTTCAGCAACAATTTTAACATATTTGGGATAATTTAATTCTCCCCGGTGTCCCTGAGGCGGAAGCCACGGCGAGTCGGTTTCAAGTAAAAACATATCATCAGGTACCTTAGAAACAACTTCCCGCAAATCGTTGCGGGACGGATAGGTTATCATTCCTGAAAAAGATAAGTATATTCCCAAGTCTAAAAGTTTTTTGGCCGTGGCCCAATTTGAAGAGAAACTATGGGCAACTGCCTTTAATCCCGAGTTTTCATAATGAGAAAGCATTTCTAAAACAGTGGCATCGGCATTCCTATTATGAATTATCAGAGGAAGTTTCTTTTTAATGCTTAGCTTTATATGCTCATCAAAAAGCCGGCTCTGGTCTTTAACACTCCTTTGAGGTCGATTTTCCGGTACATCTATCCCGCACTCACCTATACCTACGATCTTCGGATTAGCGTCAATCATTTTTTCGAGAGCTGTCATCATTCCGCCGTTTTCTTTACCGACATCGCTATGGGGATATATTCCGACCGTCCCGTATACATAAGGGATCTCGCCGCATATCTTAGAAGAGTCAAAACTATCTTCAAGGGATGTTGCTATGTTTATAAAAAGGGAGACTCCTTCTTTTTTGCTATCTTCGGCCACTTCAAGAGGGGATTTACCGTAACGGGAATCTTTTAGATGGCAATGGGAGTCTACTAACATATTTAAGCCACCAGGGCTCTGAACTCTTCACCATCTATCGTTTCTTTTTCAAGGAGTTTCGCGGCTACTCTGTCCAGTTTATCTCTATTGGCTTCTATTATTTCCTTAGCGTGGATGTAAGCTTTATGAACCAGTTCCTCCACTTCGGTATCGATTTTGGCCGCCATGGCTTCACTTACTTTGTTTCCTTCTTCTATCCCGCGGGCAAGCCAAAACTGACCGCCGCCTATATCGTACGAAACGGGTCCCAGGGAACTCATTCCCCATTCGGCTACCATCTTTCTTGCAATACCCGTGGCTTTACCTATATCATCGGATGCGCCCACCGTAAGCTCGCCGAAAACTATTTCTTCGGCTGCCCGCCCCCCAAGCATAGTTGAAATTATGGAGGACAAGCGTGTCTTAGTTTCGTTGTAACGGTCTCTTTCCGGAGGAAAGCTTGTGTGACCCAGTGAAGCACCCCGAGCGATTATAGATACTCTGTAAACAGGATCCATATCTTTCACAAAGGCTGAAACTAAAGCGTGTCCCGCTTCGTGATATGCCGTCATTTTTCTTTCTTCCTCGGTCTGTAAAGTTTTTCTTTCGGATCCCAAAGTTACTTTCAGCGCGGCTTCTTCAATATCCACCTGCTCTATTTTTGTTTTTCCCACGCGGGCGGCAAGTATCGCCGCTTCGTTCATCATATTCTCGATATCGGCCCCGCTGAAACCTACGGTTTTTCTTGCTATCTGCTCTACCTTCACATCTTCTGCAACAGGTTTTTCTCTCATGTGAATTTTTATTATGGCCTCGCGGTCTTTCAAATCAGGCAACATGACTGTTATGGTCCTGTCGAATCTTCCCGGTCTTATTAGCGCGGGATCGAGCATGTCCGGCCTGTTGGTGGCTGCCAGAACAATAACGTCGGTACGGGCGTCAAACCCGTCCATTTCAATGAGTATTTGATTAAGGGTCTGTTCTCTTTCGTCATGCCCCCCACCGATACCCATGCCCCTTTGTCTTCCGATGGCGTCTATCTCGTCAACAAAAATAAGGCTGGGCTGATTGCTCCTGGCCACATCGAAAAGATCTCTTACTCTGGAAGACCCCACTCCTACCAGCATTTCCATGAATTCGCTTCCTGCTACAGAATAAAAAGGAACGTTAGCTTCGCCCGCAATAGCTTTAGCCAATAATGTTTTTCCTACGCCCGACGGTCCTACCAGTAAAATTCCTTTTGGTATTCTTGCTCCAAGTTTCCTGTATTTTTCGGGGTTCTTCAAAAAGTCCACTATCTCCATCATCTCGGTTTTCGCTTCTTCGTTGCCGGCAACATCGTTAAAAGTAATCTGGGTTTGCCCTTTTTTAAACAAACGGGCGCGGCTTTTTCCGAAAGATGTGATATCGCTGTTCGCACTTCTCATTTGCCTGAAAATGAAAAAAAGAATTATCAACGGAAATGCGAACATTAATACGGGCGTAAGTATCTGCTCGAAACTGATGCGACGTTCTACTTTTACATCACCGGCTATTTTAGACCTGTCAACTTCGTTATTTGTTAAGATCTGGTCGAAACTGATCGAGCTTTCTTTTTCTACCAAAAGTTTTGTACCGTCCTTGAGCTGAACTTCCAGCTTATCCCCGGCCACAACAACGTCCTGTACTCTTTCGTCTTTAATAAGTTTTACCAGTTCGTTAACGCCTACCTGCTCCGGTTTTGGAGACAGACCGCCCGACCCGCCGAATATCATAAAGAAAAGGAAGATCAGAAATATGTAGAAAAAGATATTTCCCCACGGGTTCTTGGGATTTATATCACCTATAAAAGGAATGGAAATATTCTGTTTTTTGGCCTTTTTGCCATTCTTGTTTGAGCCGTTCTTATTCGCCATAAGCGTGTGAATTATACATTAAAAGCGGGGTAGCTTCATCTTTTCTCTGACCAAATCCAGTGTCGCCGAAGCCTCTGTTCTGGTCCTTTTTGCACCCTCTATTAGGATGCCGCGGACAGCGTCCGTATCGCTTTCGTACTCAGACCTTCTCTGTCTGATAGGTTCTAACAACCTTTCCAGAGCACCGATGAGTTTTTCCTTCACCTCAACGTCCCCGACCTTTCCGGTAACGTACCTCTTTTTCAGGTCGGCTACCTCTTCTTTATCCTCATTAAATGCATCGTGATAGATAAAAACCGGGTTTCCATCCACTTTGCCCGGATCGGACGGGTGCAGACGATTTGGGTCGGTGTACATTTTCATCACTTTTTTGCGAACAGTTTCGGCGTCATCACTTAGAAATATTGCGTTACCCAAGCTTTTTGTCATCTTCACCCCTCCATCGAGACCGACAAGTCGGGCGACCCTTCCTACCATGCCTTCAGGTTCCTTAAACACATCCCCGTAGGTAGTATTGAACTTACGCGCCAGCTCGCGGGTAAGTTCCAAATGCGGGCTCTGATCTTCTCCGACCGGCACAAGATCGGCATTTACCGACAAAATATCCGCGGCCATCATTACCGGAAAATTCAAAAAACCTAAAGAATAGTTGTCCCCCAATTCTTTTTCTTTTATCTCGTCCTTAATTGTGGGGTTTCTGAGAACTCTAGAGTAGGGCACCAACATCGAGAGTAATAAAGCCAGTTCGTATATTTCCGGAACGGTCGACTCGGCAAATATTGTCACCTTTGCAGGATCAAGGCCCACGGAAAGATTGTCCATAGCCACCTGAAGTATAGAATCGGCAATTAAATTCGGTTCGCCTATATATTTGGGGTAAGCCAGTGAATGGACATCGGCGAGAATTATAAACGTATCGTAATCGTTTTGAAGTTTAACCCTATTCTCCAGAGAGCCCACGTAATGGCCCAAGTGAAGTCGTCCTGTTGTATTGTCTCCTGTCAGTATCCTTTTTCTCATGGTGTTTAACGTAATAATTTCTAGGATAAATTTAACATAAAAAAGGCGCTTTTTCTTTAGGGAGGGGACGATTTGAGTTATATGGTGCCAACACCAGGGATCGAACCTGGGACCTGTCGCTTATGAAACGACCGCTCTTACCGACTGAGCTATGTTGGCCTGCCTCAGAAGAGATTATACAGATATCAATAGAAAGTGGGAATAATTGGTTGCGGGGCCTGGACTCGAACCAGGACCCCCGGATTATGAGCCCGGTGAGGTGCCATTCCTCCACCCCGCGTTATTACGGTAAAAATCTAACAGATAAGCCTCTTATTGTCAAAAAAACAGCTTGTACCAAAGATACCAGTTCGGATCCTCGCTGTCACTGGCCGGGGTCAGTTTCCTCATCTCAGAAGCCCCAGCAACCTCTCCGGGTGCCGGAACCACCTCATCCATTACATACACTTTTTCGCCCGGTTTTACCATGTTCAGCTCGTTGCGGGCGCTTTCCTCTATGTATTCTCCGGTTTTTTTGTACTCTATCCGTTTTTTAAGCGAGTCTCTCTCAAAAGTGAGGCTTTCTTCCTTTTCCAGGGCGTCCTCAAGCCTTTTCCGACTGTTCAGCACATCCACCGTGGATTTTATAAAATTGGCCGATATGACAAGCAAAACCAGGGAAATTAGTACCCGTCCGCGAGTGCCTCTTTTTAACATTAATGCGATGATAGTTAATTAATTGACACTTGGCAAGGCAAGTGCTAATATAGCCCATAGGATTTCACCTATGACAGGATTTTTATTTGGTTTCGGAATCCCTTTTAAAACTGCTTAAATAATTAAAAACTATGCTGAATCTTGAAGCTGCGCATAAAAACTTTGTAGAAAAACTTAAGAGCGAAGGCAAGTCCGGAGCTACCGTTGTAGCTTATAGCAAGGACGTTGAGCAACTATTGTCCCATCTATCCGGTATGGGCGTAAACCTGGTTAGCGAGATAAAGCTCGGTCATTTAGAGGATTTTATGAAGAAACTGGCTAATGCTGACTACACTTTAAAATCTGTCTCCAGAAAGACCAACGCCACCAGAACATTTATTAAATACCTCCACGCTGAGGGAGAAATTGCGGAAAATGTTTCCCTTGGATTAAAACACCCTAAACTCGAAACCAAGGCTCCGAGAATCCTAACCAAAATGGAGTACAGGGCTTTAAGAGACGCGACGAGAAATGACCTTAGAACTTACGCAATGATCGAAATGCTTTTACAGACAGGTGTGACCATTTCCGAACTTGCAGAAATAAAAACAGAGAATTTAACTATTTCCGGATCTAACGGAAATCTTTTTGTTGCCAAGAAAAATAATAAAGAAGCGAGAACCATTCCTTTGAACAAGGCTGTTATAGATGCGGTAAATAAATACATGAGTGAAGAAAGATCTATCGTTAAAAGCTCCGGCTATCTGTTCATCACAAAAACCGGCAACCCCCTATTGATAAGAAATATAAGGTCTACCATAGATAGATTCTTTAAACTTGCCGGTGTGGAAAAAGCCAAGGTCAACGATCTAAGACACACTTTTGTAGCCCATCATTTAGCAAGCGGAGTTAGCATAATCTACTTGTCTAAAATTGCAGGACACAAAAGAATTTCCACAACCGAAAGGTATCTTCAGTACATAGACAGAACCGGTGAACAGGAAAAGACCGAACTGGATACTCTTTAAACTGAAATAATTTTCTATAAAAACATCCAGCTGTGCGGTGGGATTTAATGTTTCTGGTGGGTGATCCTGGGATCGAACCAGGAACCGCTCGTGTATAAGACGAGAGCTCTGCCAATTGAGCTAATCACCCCCACAAGACCAGGTTTTTCAAAATTACCAAAGTTCACGAGGACTTTCCTTTGAGCCATAGCTCGCGATGCTCACTATAGCGTCAAACGTAAGACGAGAGCTCTGCCAATTGAGCTAATCACCCCTAAAGTACGGCAGCTCCGACAAGGTCACAATAAGCTGAACTTCCAACGTGTAGGTTATTCTATTTCGTCTATCAAGTCAATTTCCTCTTTTAGCGCAGTTTTGTCCTGAACGTCTTTATCTTTTTCTATCATCTGGAGAATCTCCTCGACGGTGTTTATCATCGCTGTCTCCAGGTTATAGTCGGTATCGTCGGAAAAATACTCTTTTCCCGCAATCGTAATATTAGCTTTGACGTGGAACATTTCATTAGGTGCTGTGTTCAAAACAATGCGGGCAAATTTTGCGTCCTCCCCCACGTTATCAAATCTCTTCGATACTCTTTCAAATTTAGTTTTTGCTAACGAATCCATGCTGGGAGACACGGTCATATTATCGGAAGTAATTTGATAGTTCATACGGGTATTTTAACATCACCTGGAAACCGGAAAAATCCTGTTCCCGTCCTCATCAAAAATACTTATGGCTTGGACAGGGCACGATTTTGCGGCTTTAAGCAACGTCTCCTCGTCAACTTTTAACGCGTCTTTCTTTACTGTGGAAATTCCTTCGGAATCCAGTTCAAAAGCGTCGGGTGAAATTACTACGCAGGTCGCCGAACCTATGCAGACATTCCGATCGACAGCTACTTTCGAGATCTTCATTTTAAATACCTCCCCTACTCGTGGAAATTTAATACCTCGTTCACTCTTTCGAGCATTTCATCTATCTCGGGATCGGTCATACCGTGAGCCTTCGCCCCGGCTTCTACCGAATCAAACGAATTCGCAAAACACCCCGCACAATGCAATCCGTAATCCAGCAAAACTTCTTCGGCATCGGGATATTTATAGACGAGTTCGCCCATATTAAACTCCTTTGTTATTTTTATTTCTTTTGTCTCATCATTTTTTTTCATATTCGTTTACCGCCTTCTGCACTGCTCCCAAAGCAAGGGTTGCACACCCGATACGGCTTGTCGACAAATTCAGATTCAGCATTTCAAGAAATTTTTCTTTTGTAACGACTTTAACTTCGTCCAGTGTTTTGCCGACCAAGTAGTCCAGTAAAATTTCACTGGAAACTATGCTCACCATACATGCGTTTCCGTGGAACCGGGCATCTTTGACAATTCCGTTTTCAATTTTCAATTGCACACTGACGTCGTCTCCGCACATCGGATTTGATTGGGAGATTGAAACGTCGGCACCGTCGAGAAGGCCCCGTTTTGCGGGATTTTTATAAATATCCATAAGTTCTTCCTGATATATATTGTCCATATTTAAGAAAGCATCTTTAAAGCTTTTTCTACACCTTCTGCCAACTTATCAATATCCGAAAGGTCATTATAAATGTAGTAAGACGCCCTCACTGTGGCAGGCAATCCCATCTCTTTATGTAAAGGCATCGCGCAATGATGGCCGGACCTGACGGCAACTCCGGAACTGTTAAGCACCGACGCGATATCATGAGCGTGAACTTTTTCGGAATAAAAGGAAACCAAACCGGTTCTTTTTTCGGGATCTACAGGCCCTATTATCTTTATTCCCTCAATTGAGTTAAGTTTTTCGATTGCATGTCTGTTTAATTCAATTTCGTGTTCCCTAACCTTGTCCATACCGATGGCCAAGAGGTAATCCACCGCTGCGGCAAGTCCTATGGCACCTCCTACGTCGGGTGTTCCGGCCTCGAATTTTTCGGGAGCCTCTGCCCAGCTTGCTTCAGTAAGCGAAACTTCCTTTATCATCCCGCCACCGAACTGAGAAGGAACCATTTGCTCCATTACACTCTTTTTTACGTACAAAACACCGATGCCCATAGGGGCCAACATCTTATGCCCGGAAAAAGCGTAAAAATCACAGCCCAAGCTTTGAATATTTACCGGAATGTGAGGTACTGCCTGAGCCCCATCGACACAAACCAGAGCTCCCACGGCATGTGCCAATTTAGATATTTCCCTGACATCAAGAATCGTTCCTAAAACATTCGAGGCGTGCGCAACACATACCAACCTAACGTCGGGTGTTAAAACATTTTTAAACTCGGACATATCAACGGTACCGTTCGATTCGGTCTTAACAAACTTCAGTTCCGCACCTGTGTTCTTAGCAACAATCTGCCAAGGTATTAAATTGCTGTGATGTTCAAATCCGGTCAGTAAAATCTTGTCACCCTTTTTCAAATTGGGAACACCCCATGAAAACGCGGCCATGTTTAGAGATTCGGTCGCTCCGTGGGTAAAAATAATTTCCTCGGGATAGATCGCATTAATAAAACGGGCCACTTTTTTACGGGCGTCTTCATACATACCGGACGCTTCTTCACTCAAAGTGTGGATACCGCGGTGGACGTTGGCATTATGTTCCAGATAAAAGTCTTTTACTGCTTCAACAACCTGCACAGGTTTTTGGCTTGTAGCTGCATTATCTAAATATACGAGGTCGTTTAAACCTATTTTTCGAAAAAGTATAGGAAAATCTTTTTTGAGCTTTTTTATGTCCATAATATTATGATTTTACCCCGGCCCGGGCTTTTTCTCTAACATCCCCGGTCTCAATTTTCTCCACCATACTTTCAAAAAAACCTTCAACTACGAGCTCTTCGGCCTCTTTTTTTGTAAGTCCCCTGCTTGTGAGGTAATAAATGTCGTCTCCCCGGACCCTTCCGGTCGTTGCGCCATGCGACGCTTTTACATCATCAGCCTCAATCTCAAGTATGGGACGGGTTATGTTTTTCGTGCCCTCCCCGATAACCAGAGTTTTATTATTCAGGTAAGAATTTGTTTGAAAGGCTTTCTTAGCGATGATTATTTTTCCTACATAGTTGGACGAGGAACCGTCTTCTAAAGCCACATAATAATTCGTGACACAGGAAGTATTGGGAACAAGATGACGTGAGATAGTTGTGAGTTCCACAGACTGTCCCTCGTGCATTTTACCCAACACTATGATTTCGCAGGTAACTCCTTCTTTTTCAAAATTAAGTTCAAGGTTCGTCGGTTCCGTAGAAACACCCGGCAGAACATAAACATACTGTGTGTCTTCGACCGGAGATATCGAAATATTCTTATTTTGCTCCAATAATAAACTTTTCATTATCCGACACTTCCCTCCATTTCAAGTTCTATTAACCTGTTCAATTCGACTGCGTATTCCATGGGAAGTTCTCTGACGATCGGTTCAATAAATCCTGATACTATCAAGCCCATCGCTTCACTTTCGGTCAGGCCTCTGCTCATTAAATAAAACAGTTTTTCTTCCCCGATCTTACTTACTGTGGCTTCGTGTTCCACATTTGCACTACTCTCGTTAATTCTCATGGTAGGAAATGTGTCCGTCGCCGAAATTGAATCCAGGATCAAAGCGTCACATTCCACACGCGCTCTTGCGTTCGGGGCCGACAGCGCCACATCAACAAGTCCGCGGTAACTGGTACGGCCTCCGCGAAGACTTACTGATTTAGAGACTATGCTCGAGGAAGTGTTGGGCGCGGCGTGGATCATTTTGGCACCAGCGTCCTGGTGCTGACCTTTGGAAGCATAGGCGATAGACAAAACCTCGCCTCTCGCACCCTCGCCAATCAAATAGCACGACGGATATTTCATGGTCACTTTCGATCCGAGGTTCCCGTCAACCCATTCCATAACCGCGTCTTTTTCAACACGGGCTCTTTTTGTAACGAGGTTGTAAACATTGTCCGACCAATTCTGAATGGTCGTGTATCTGAACCGGGCGCCCGGCTTTACTATAACTTCCACCACTGCGGCGTGGAGTGAATCCGACGAATAAACCGGAGCTGTGCAACCCTCAACGTAATGAGCAAAACTACCCTCCTCGGCAATTATTAACGTTCTTTCGAACTGCCCCATATTTTGAGCATTAATTCTGAAATAAGCCTGAAGAGGACGTTTAACCGAAACGCCTTTCGGGATATAAACGAAGGAGCCTCCGGACCAGACTGCGCTGTTCAATGCCGAGAACTTGTTATCGGCGTAAGGTATTACTTTTCCGAAATATTCTTTAAAAATTTCGGGATGTTTACGTAAGGCCTCGTCTGTTGATAAAAAGATGACACCTTCTTCTTCAAGCTCGTCCATTAATGACGAGTACACGACCTCGGAATCGTATTGGGCTTTTACTCCGGAAAGGTACTCCCTTTCGGCCTGGGGCACCCCCAGACGATCAAATGTTGTTTTAATATTTTCCGGAACATCCTCCCAGGTTCTTTTTTCGGCACCCGTCGGTTTAATGTAGTAATAAATATTTTGTAGATCAATGTGTGAAAGGTCCGCACCCCACGAAGGCATGGGTTTCTGTTTAAATGCTTCGTAAGCTTTAAGCCTGTATTCCAGCATCCATTCGGGTTCACCTTTATTTTTTGAAATTTCTCTTACCACATCTTCCGACAAACCCATCTGTGCTTTTGAAAAGGGAGCCTCGGGCATGTTGAAACCGAATTTCGTAGCGTAGGTTTCACGAATGTCTTTTAATTGATTATTCTTCATTCTTTAAAACGGGAACGTCCAACTCGGAATCGCTGTAGCCGTATTCCTCCAAATGCGATGCCACCTCTTCTCCGCCTGTTTTAACGATTTTTCCGTCGAGCATTATATGAACAAAATCGGGTTTGATGTAATTTAGAATCCTTGAGTAATGAGTTATGAGTAATACGGAAGAGTTGTGTTCCTCAATTAAATAATTTACCGCGCGGGAAACAACTTTTATCGCATCAATATCAAGGCCGCTATCTACTTCATCGAGAATAATTACTTTTGGTTCCAACATGAGCATCTGAAGCATTTCCATTCTTTTTTTCTCGCCTCCCGAAAAACCTTCGTTCAAAAAACGATCCGAAAAGGACGGGTCCATTTCAAGAACTTCAATCTTTTTCTCTAAAAACTCTCTGAACATTCTGGGGGACAATTTAGCTTCATGAGACTTGTTGTAAATCATCCTTAAAAAACTGTAAACTTTCACTCCCGGTATTTCGCTCGGATACTGGAAAGACAGAAATAGACCGGTTTTTGCGCGTTCGGTAGTTTCAAGTTCCAGAATATCTTTTCCGAAAATTTTGGCGGAACCCTCCAGTACTTTGTATGTGGGACTCCCCATTAAAGTCTGAGCAAGCGTACTCTTACCTGAACCGTTCCTTCCCATTAAGGCGTGAACTTCTTTGGGTTTTATCGTAAGGTCGACACCCTTCAATATCTCTTTTTGCTCAATACCCGATCTTAAGTTTTTTATTTCAAGGGAATACACCATTACGAAAATCTTACCTTACTAAGTATACAATCACCGTTACGGGAAGGGCAGCGTCTTCTAATGGAGTAGAAGACCTCCTTGCCTGATTTGTCGCTCTCCAGAAGACCTGCCATCTTCATCTCTCTCAAATGATAGGAGATTGTGGGCTGTGTTAAATTAATAAACCCCACTATCTCATTAACCGTGGATTTGCCGGTTTTTCTAAGATATTCGAATATTTTCATGCGTGATCCGACACCCAGGGTGCCGAAACACTTTATGCAAGGTGTCTCTGACATAACGAATAGATATTAGTCTATATGACTTGAGAAGTCAACCAATGTGGTGGGAGCGCCCTACCCTCCTTCTGCGTTGTGGCGTGTTAAAATACTTAGGTGAAAAAGATTAAAGCATTTTTCTACGTCGCATATAAAAGCGTAGTGTCCCCCAAATATTATGACGAAATTCTGAAAACACATTTTGAGTTTTCTTTGAAGTACTACGCGGTCCTTGTGCTGATAGCCGCGGTGGTTACCTCTGTCGGAACTTACTTTATCGAGGCTCCGAAGATTCGAGATACCTTCCAAAATGCACTTTCCGAAGCCGAAAGGGTATACCCGGAAAACCTGGTTTTCACGATAAAAGCCGGGGAGTGGGAAATAAACCAGCCTCAGCCCCTGGTAATACCTTTCCCGGGAAACTATGAAGCTGAGGATAAAGAAAAACTACCCGCTAACCTTGTGGTTTTCGATAAAAACGGAACGGTCGGGGACCTCGAGAAATACAACACCGCCCTACTTGTAAACGAAAAAAATCTCCTAATCAAAAAGGCAGGAGAACCGGGAGTTTATCCTCTTAAAGACATACCGGACACGATATTGGATAAAGGCAAAGTAACGAAAACTATTACAGATGTCCGCGAGGTTTCAGGCTGGATACTTCCTCTGTTCCTGATAGTACCGGTGTTTGCAGGGCTCATGGTCTACTATTCCATTTTTAGGGGCGCCTATCTATTAGTCATCGGTGGTCTGTTATTTATTGCCGGAAGGGCACTGGGGGCCGGTGTCCCCTACAAAAATGCTTTTAGGATAGGGCTTCACGCCATGACCCTCCCCGTGCTTATAGATACTGTTCTAAGCGTTGTAAACCTGCCGATGCCGATTACATATTGGTTTCTGGCGGTGAATTTGGTAATGGGGGTTTTTGTGCTGAGGGAGATTGGGAAGAATCCTGTCGAAGTTGCTACTCAGGAAAAGCCGTAAAATCCACTAAATAGAAAAGTAATCGATTATTGAAGCCCCGAAGCGGTTATGTTAGTATTTCTGTGCTTCGTTCCCCTGTAGCTCAATGGTAGAGCGTCCGACTGTACGTTGACAACCGTTATGAAAGTTATATAAATATCTTGTGACGAAGGAAACCCGAAGGTACTCAGACAGACCCCGCTATCTCAGTCTCGCTGTCTCTAAGAGAAGACGAAAACTGAAAATGCTGGCAGTCGAGTACCTTGGAAATAAATGCAACCTTTGTGGTTATAACAAATGCTTTGCGGCATTAGAGTTTCACCATAAAGATGGGCAGAAAAAAGACTTCGGGCTCGCCAGTCGCGGACTAACGAGAAGTTGGGAAACAATTAAAAGAGAGCTTGAAAAATGTGTTTTAGTCTGTTCGAACTGTCACAAGGAAATTCATAACGGAGTAGTGCAGCTTCCGCCGGAAACGACGGTTGAAAAATTGGGTGAACTCAGGGAAACCTAACTCTGTCGATTAATCGACGGACATGGTAATCCTGAGCCAAGTTCATTTGTACGCCTTGCCGGGTACACATGAAAAGGTGCAGAGACTAGGTGATTACACCCTAGAGCGCCCGACATCTTAATGTGGTGACACAAAAGATGATGAGATAGTCCATGCTGTTTGGAAACAAACGGATCACATGTAATCGGCAGGTTGGTGGTTCGAATCCACCCGGGGGAGCCATAAAGAACAATCAATGCCCAAAGGCTCCATTTCTGCTTTAACACCGCTAAAATCCTTAAGTTCGAAAATATTTTCCATAAAAGTCTCGTCTTCAGCTACTTTCGAACCATTAGTTTCTTCAACCGCTTTTCTTAATATCATATATGGCTTTATGTAGGCAAAATATAATATTCCACTATTAAGGGTCATGTCTGTAAATATAAGCCGTATTAATCTGCGTTTCCTTAACTCTTTAGATTCCTCGTAAATCTCAATACCTTTTTGAGCTACATCATAAAGAGCGGTAGTTTTCTCATAGAAACTATTATCCTTTGTGTTTAGCTTCTTTCTTTGGACAATGAGTTCATTTCTTTCAGCTGTAAACTCTTGGTACTTTTCTTGATAAAAATCCTCGGTTATTTTTCCATCGAGCTTTATTTAAGCTTTATTATTATTTCTTTCTTACTCAATCTTTATTACTAAGTGCTTCATGGTGGAGCTGGGCCGTGATTCTCCAAGACGCCTGACCGTGCTTCATTATGAACCTCGGTGGATTGGAGAAGTTTTGGGTTAAGGCGATACAAAGTTCCGGCCCACCGGCCGCGTTCCGATGTTCCCGGTCTGATTTCTATAAGTCCAAGGCTGGCAAGCTTCTTTCTCACACGTCGGCATGTTGATCTACTTAATCCGAACGAAGCGAACCCGCGCTCTTTATCTTCGCGCGTCGTAAACAATCGATCGGTATGCCAAAACCAGCCGTCTGCATTTGCATAGCGGTTTGAGAGATGGCAGATTACCATGAGAAAATCTCGCTCGGCATGTGTGAGCGAATTCTTCAGCCGGTCGTCATCGAAGACTAGGTGAGGAGCGGGAAAGAAATTTAAGCTTTTACCACGTGTTGTCCGGTTCGGTTTGTTCACATGATTCACTAAATATTTCAGCTACTTTTTCACTGACGGCCGCTTCGACCTGTTGGCCTGCCTCTTGGTTAATTGGATGAAAGACATTAATATTTTGGCCGCCAACTTTTCGTGTCGGGTAAACCAACCGGTATCGGCCGTCCGGCCGACTAAACACGGCCACTGATCCCATCCAGAATTTCCCGTCCAGGACAAACAAAACAAACCCTAGGAGGCCGTCCTGGGGTTTAACCGGATAGAACTGGGTTTCGCTAATTGTGGTTTTGTTGTAGGTCATGGCTTTTCACTACTTTTTCTTTAAAGTCATCGATGTTTGGCTCACCCATGTAGGTGATTTTGTAGAGTTTAAAAAGATTGTTGGCACGCAAAGCGGCCTCCTCGTCGGAGAGCTTTACGCCGTAGCGTTTCTCGTATAATTCTTTGAATTCTTGAATTGCTTCTTGGGGCAACATAAAAGGCTGGCCCCTGCCGGGAACTAGCCTTTATCTGTCTAATCAAATTCGTCAGTCTAATCGAGGCACCTTAGCCTCAGAGGGAAATTATTTATTAGCAGAGCGAGCTGGAAAACAAAAACGGGACCACGACTCTTGTCATCAAATGCACACGCCAAATGGCAGTGCCGATAACAGTAGTCGTAGTCCCGTCGCGTTTAGACTGAGAACTCAGTCGCCGTCAGACCAACTAACTCTGATGTATTTATTATAGCTGGTCCGAGAATGGACCGTCAATGCTTATTTGTGAATATCTAATTATTGAGGCGTTTTTCAGCGACTTTTACATACTTATCTTCAGTTTCAATACCTACCCATTTCCTACCCAAACGTTTAGCTACTACTGCAGTAGTTCCACTTCCGAGAAAAGGATCAAGGACAATATCTCCTTTGTTGCTGCTAGCCAGGATAACTCTTTCAAGTAGATTCTCTGGTTTTTGTGTTGGATGAGCAGAGCGACCGGTTTTATCCTTCACTCGTTCTTTGCCCTGTACAATAGGCATAATCCAGAGATCACGCATTTGTTTTTCGGACCCATCTTTTGCTCTCTCTGGATTTATTTTTTTGATCTCTGAATAATTAAATACCCATTTCTTACCCTTTGAGAAAAATAGTATGTATTCGCATGAATGAGTAAAGGTGCGTCGAGTCATGCTTGGCATAGCGTTATTCTTGTGCCAGGTAATAATATTCCTTGGAATAAATCCAAGAGCCTTAAGAACCATGATTAGTTCACCAATATTATGATATGTGCAGGAAATATAAATACTGCCAGTCGGTTTTAAAACTCTTTTGCAGGCCTCTATCCATTCTTTGGTAAATTTTAAATACTCGGCTTCGGTCATCCGGTCCCACTTTTCGTTAACCATGAACCAGTCTCCACCTGTTTTATTTCCTTCCCATTTAAGGCCATTCCCTGACAGGTTGTATGGAGGATCGGCAAAAATCAAATCCACGCTTTCTTCCGGGATGTCCTTATTTAATATTGTCCGGCAATCGCCTTTGTGAATGGTGTTTAGCTTCATACTTGTGCTGATAAAATTTCTCGAGACCACTGTTCGACGACTCCGGATATTTGCGAAGTCCAGACATCAGAGCTAGGCGCTGTGCTGGTCAAGTTGATTATGGAATCGTAAAGATTCATGAGTTGCCGGTGATCAAGTCGCTGACCACGGTCCTTCATCGCAATAATCGCTTCTAGTAATTTTGCGAGTTCATTAATCGTCAACGGTACGATCTTTTGTCGACGTCCTTCATACTCATATTTAACAGCTGTCCAGAAAGTATTTACGGTGTCTCTATGCAAAGTTGGAGCGACAAACAAACAGTAAGTATCTTTACTATTATTTGCATCCTCGAAGTCCCTTAGATGTCTCATTACTGGCTGACCTTCTTGCATCCACTGAGCGCGGTTAGTAAGCATGGTTACTTCGCATACGCCATTAAATGCGTCGTAGAAACATTCAATGTCTGGTTTGTTTGCTGGTGCTGTAAAAGTTGGCTGGTTATCGTCTCCCACTGGATAGTTTGGCTTTATTGCAAGTGCGTCATTAATAGCATTCAAAGCTAGAGTAGCTAAATGTTCAAGCTCAATGCTCTTTTTCTCTTTGGATTGTCGAATGTTGCGTAGCCGATCTATATATTCTCTGACCTTGTCGACATTCTGAGATACAAAGTGATCCTCGGTTTCTTGAAGAGTTCTGCGGTAATCTCTCAATTCACCGACATAGGCTTTTAGTTGTTCAACCGAAAGACGATCGGTGTTCTTAAATTCAAAATCAGGTATTTGTATTCTTTGTTCTCTGAGTTGGTTTTGATACTGCCTGATATCATCAGCTGTATAGTTACTAATTCGCACCAACTCTGTTTGAGTTTCCCAAGGCAGAATTGGCAGGTTAATGTCAGAGATGTAATCAATATATGCTTCCGCAGTAAAATCTTGGCTTGAGCCGTTGTCCGTCTTCAATATCTTTTGAATTTCAATACTTCTCCTTGGCTCAAGATCAATATAATAACCGTTGCCACGCAAATGGAAGTACCTAGTCATTCGAAAATAGCGACGAATATTGTCGCCATAGTCCTTGGTGTGTTCCATATTTTCAAAATCTTCAAAGTTTTCGCTTACATAACTATGGGTGTACGTTTGTTTTTCTCGCTCATTGGCAAGTCTCTCGAGACCTGTTCGAAATTCTAGTACCTTACGAGCTTGAGCCTGAATATTTTGATAGCTAATAAGTGTAGGAACAAAGATATCAAACTCAGCTTGAGATAGCCCTTTCTCAGTAAGTCCGCGCTTGCGACAAATTTTATTCACTTTGTTGATGAGGTGGAGCGTCGCGATGAAAGGTTTAATGTCATATCCATCTTCAACCTTAAAATCTCTTGAAAGAGGATTCGGTAATTGCCATTTAAGAAAACTCTTAAAGAACATTTCACCAAGATCGGCATCTTCTTTCAGCAGGTATTCTCCAAAAGAAGTTATCCGAATCCGACCCTGGTCATCTATTTTTGCCAGTCCCATCTTTTTAATCGGATTGAATGATTGTCGGCCTCGCATATCACCAGCACCGACATAATTTCTCGCATTTAGAATTTCTTCGGCTTGTTCGTAGGTAAGAGTCTCTGAATTTTCCAACAATTCTCTATGCTCCCGAGAGAGATTGTTTGTAAATTGTTTATTCCCAGCACCGTATAATTTGTGCTGAATGAGGAGTATTTGGAATCGCCTTTGAGTATCGTGATTCCAGACCTCACCATCTAAAGGTTTTAGGGCGACCAGGAAGTTCCTGATTCTCTCTGGGTTTCTAACCGTTGTTGATATGCTCCAAATTTTTTTCATAAATTTATTATTTACCTGTAACTTTGCAGTAAAATACGCGCTCGGTATGACCCGGTGCTTCGCTTTTACCGGTAGTGAATGCTTTATATTCTCGCTCGAAGACCTCAACCTCTCCTCGCTCTTTCAAAATCTCAATAATCCTGTGATCGGGTATTTTAGCGTTGGAGCGTTCGTTCATTTTCTCGCCGGTGTTGTTATAGGAGACCAGAATATGCTTTGTTTTTGCGTTCTGTATCAAATCTTCGAAAGCGTGAACTGCACCCTTTAAACAGTAACGGCTTTTTAGATGTTCGCGGTCTACCATTTTTTTTCCTATACCCTCAACTTTTGGTTTCTCCCAGGTAACAATATTCTCTAGTAGGTGATAGGAATCTCCATACTGTCTTGAGTTGTATGGTGGATCAATATAAAGCACATCACACGCGATTTCTCTAATCAGTTGATTTGCGTCTTTTTGATGAACTTCATTATTAAGATTGTTTTTCACATCAATGCCTGGCATTAAAAGTCGCAAACTCTGTATTGTATCGAGTTTTTTTCTATAGGTCTCATAATGGCCGACAGTATTAGCCACTTTATCAATTGCGTAAACTAATGAAGTCAGCAGAATATTTTTCTCTTCCTGGTCGATCTCCCCATCTTTATGTAGTTTTTCTATTTTTTCTCTGACAGCTCCGATTTTCTGTGCATTTTCCTTAGTAAAATAAGAGCCGCCAAAAATTTCCGATACGTAATTCTCTTTCTTCGGTTGAAGGTTATTTAAATGTCCGATGATGTTTGATATCTTTTCTTCGTTGTAATTTTTGGTGTTCAGCCAGCATTGAAGAGATACAAAGCTACTATCGAGAATATCATTCGAGATGATTTTGGTATCTGGCCTATTGAAATAATGTCCAACAACTCCGGTACCCGCAAAGATATCACAAAAGCTATAATAGCCACGACATTTGTCAGCTACAATGTCTCCTATAAAACCAAGAAGTTTAGTTTTGTTACCCAGAAACCTTCGGTTATGTATTTGAAGTAACCGTTGTTCGCTTTTTTGAGGATAGACGAATAAGGGGAGCTGGGCTGGTTCAGGTAAAGAATCGAACCTGTTTCGTAATACGCCCGTGACTTTGCCTCTAATTTCGACATTCTTGGTGAGTATAGGTTTATAACTTTCATTGGCTGGTTGAAGTCTGATACCATTTTTTTCTTTGTAGATTCTTTTAAGAGTAGCTTCGTTTCCATTTATAATAGCCACGCCGATCTCACCATTATCAACCACTGGTTGTTCGCGGACAATCACAGTATCACTATCAAAGATTCCGTCGTCTTGCATACTATCTCCGCGAACTTTTAATGCATAGTGTCGGGCATGGCCTGATGTAAAATCTTTAGGCACGGAAATAGTTTCTGGTATTTCTATAGCCTCTATTGGCTTACCAGCCGCGATCATGCCTAGTAGAGGGATTTCTATAAAATTATTTACACTTTCTTCCCTCCGGCCATTGACTTCAATAGCTCGAGCAAGATTGTCGAACTTTTTTATATAACCTTTATCAATGAGGGCGTTAATATGCTGGTGAACCGTTGATACAGCAGAGAGGTGTAATTTTTTCTTTATTTCTTCCAGAGTCGGAGAGTAGCCCTGATCATCAATGAAGGTTTTTACGAAGTCTAAAACTTCTTTTTGTCGTTTAGTGACTGGAATACCCATAAGTTTGATTGATGTTTAAAGCCGAAAGTGCTATATTTCCATTATACCGAAAATCTTACGAAAACGGAAGCGGTTCGGTTGTGGATTACTAAAGTAGCGAATATGGAATTAGAACCATTTAAGTTGCCTGCCCTTGAAGCACTGGCAAAAATAATCGGAGACAACTATACCGGGTCAGAAATATCCGAGCTTTTTCGTAAAGCAGGCTTTCCAGAGATATCCCATGATGGCGGCACGAAGTGGCGGTTCGTTTATGCTGCTCTGGAAGCAATGCAGAAACAGACCTACGGCACATTTAACATCGCGACGCTGATTCAACAACTTTGTGATCCACAGGAGTATTTTTCTGCTCCAGAAAAACATGAGGTTATTTGTAAACAAGTGAATCAAATTTTAAGGTTTTACGGTTTGCTGGTTGGCGATGATGGGAAGCTACGGAAGTCCGGAGAGAAAATCACATCTTTATCGAAGGCTATACCGGAGAACGCCAAAATTTTTGATGACCGTAAATTTCACAATAAAATTTCCCAGCATGCTCGAAAACTATTTACCGAGAGAAATTATTTTCATGCGGTCTTTGAATGTTGCAAGGTTTATGACAAAGAAATTCAAGAAAAATCTCAGATGTCTGAGTATGGATCGCGATTAATGGAAAACGCTCTTGCGCTTACCGGTACGCTTAAGCTGAATGCACAACAGACAAGAACTGAAAAGAATGAACAAGAGGGTGTTATGCATCTTTCGGTAGGTCTAATGCGAGCTATTCGTAACCCCCAAGCCCATGAACCAGCACTTGATTGGCCTATTAACCGAGAAGAGGCTCTGGACCTGTTGTCATTCTTGAATTTTCTTTTTAAGAAAATAGATAAGGTAATATATTTTAACCAAAAATCGAATTAAGCTTATGAGCAACTTTCCATATACAAAAGGTTCAATATGGCGAAAATGGGACTTGCAAACGCAAACCATATTGGACGATGGCTACATATCCCTTAGTCAATATTCCGAAGAGCTAAAACTAGCGAATCCTACCGGTTGGCAACAATACATTGCTAAAGTTGGTGGCGAAGAGAATGCTCTGCTGTATGACTCGAAGGCTTATTTTAACGATACGGCCATTCCCAAGAATGATCGATGTGTTAATTACGTCAGAAGTTATTTTGCATTTTTAGACGTCTTTAATCCCGAACTTGAATGCATTGGCATTACGGATCATAACTATTTTGATGATTGCTTGCTCGATTCTTTTATAGAATATGCAAAACAATCTCGGTGCAAAGTGATACCGGGTGTTGAAATCAACTGCCAAGGCATTCACATGCTTTTATTTTTCCGGGAGAAGCTTTATGGAAAAGAAACTTTTTCGGCTGGGATTCATGCTTTTTTAACGAAATTCAATATTAACAATCGAACGAATGTAGATGGGGTGCTTACTACAACGACTGCGGATATAAAGGATATCTTAAATGAGGCAAAAAAGAATAACAGCATCGTGATCTATCCTCACTGTAATAGTAGCAATGGGTTATTTCAGGAAAGGACAAGCACAGACAGAACTCATCTCGCGGATATTTTCAATCATCAGAAAGTAAATCTTTTACAGTCACAGCACAATCAATCTTCCGTTGCTGTTTCTGAATATATTAAGACCAATGCAACACTTACATCAAAGTTTTGCGCCCATATTAGTTCAGACGCAAGGTCACTTAGAGACCTTGGCCGATGCGATCAGGATGATAATTTCTTATGGATTAAAGCAGACCCTACATTTGAGGGATTGAAGCAGATTATTTACGAACCAGAGCAACGTATCTTTGTCGGCCCTCAAAAACCCGAAGAGAAAAAATCTTATTTTGTTATCGATAAAGTCCGCTTTCTTGATAATACCAGCGATGCAAAATTTGGCAGTGAGTCAATTGAGATCAATCAAAATCTAACTACGATTATTGGAGGCAAATCAACCGGCAAGTCTCTATTGCTTTATTACATGGCCAAAACGATTGACCGAGAAGAAGTTAAGAACCGGACAGCTGATAGTGGGGTACCGGTAAAATACGACTTTGATGCATCAGTTGATTTCAATTTTGAAGTAACGTGGAAAGATGGTCAGCGTACTTTGCTAAGAGTGCCGGATGGAGCCACAGAAGATGAGTCTAAGGAGCGAAAAATTCTTTATATACCGCAGAAATATCTAAACACTCTTTCAGAAGCAAACATTAAAAGCCGTGAGGCACTTAATGAGTTTGTTTTGAATGTAATTCTTCAAGAACCGACTATCAGAGAAAAATACGAGGAGACCGTGCAAGAAATAAAGGTTAAGGTTAAGTCTATCCCAACCGAGATTGGTGAGCTATTTTCTGATCGGGACGATATTAAGAAAACCGAAGAAGAACTGAAGCAGACCGGTGATGAAAAAGGTATTGAGAGCTATATACAAACCCTCCAAAAACAAGCCGATGATATCAAAGCAAAATCAGGCTTATCGGAAGAGCAACTTAAGCAGTACGAGGACTTGGTAACAAAAGAAAAGGACATTACTACTCAAGTTTCAAATCTCGAAGAAGATAAAAAGACGATTAAAAACCTCAACACCAGCTTGGTATCCCAAGTCGATGGTTTGCGGACAATGGCAGACGAATATGAAGCATATCTCAACGATGCTGAAATCAAAGCCAAGTTTAAAATCGAACTAAAAGTAGTGGATTCATTTGCTCCGAATGTAAAATCTGCTACCACAAATTTGGTTACGGCTATCGACACAAAGATCACGACTTACAACGCGGAGCTAATCAAAATCAAAGCGGAGTTAGCACCTTTGCTAGCTAAAGTTAAGTTACAATCGGAGCTTCAAGAAAAAACCGACGCTATTAAAAAAGAACAACAGAAATTAAATGAGATCGCCATCAAGAGAAATAATCTCAAGACGAAGAAGGCCTCCTATAAAAAGAAGGCTGACGGGGTCATTGATTCATATAAATTGATAGTTGCTAAGCATGAAGGCTTACGGAATGAGTTCAAGAAATTTGAAAGTAAATTCGGTGAAATCACCCTTGGAGTACATGTCAGTTTTAACGACGATGTCTTCAACTCAGACGTGGTTAAAGAATATATAAATAAAAATGACCTCAAGCGCGTCATTGTAGAGGCAGAGTGGGGTGATGAATTCGTTTACAAGTACGATCCGGCCAAACATTTGGCCAATATGACGACAGTATTTGAGGGGCTTATCGAGGGGACGATAAACACCGTCAAGAACCGACAGCCAAAAGATGCTGTTGCCAAGCTTTTGGAAAACTATTTTTATCTCGACTTCAGGATTTTCTATAAAAATGACTCTCTCGACAAAATGTCACCGGGCAAAAAGGGATTAGTACTTCTACAGCTGCTTATTAATTTAAGTGACGAAGAGTGGCCTATTCTTCTCGATCAGCCAGAGGACGATCTTGATAATCGATCTGTATATGATGACTTGGTTGATTTCTTGAAAAAGAAAAAATTGCAGAGGCAAATTGTCATTGTCACTCATAACCCGAATCTTGTTGTCGGTGCGGACGCGGAAGAAACAGTTGTTGCGAATCAGTCCGGACAGGAGGTGGGGAGAGAAAATAAGAAGTTTCGCTTTGAGTACGTTTCTGGTGCGCTTGAAAATACCTTTGAGTTAGAGGCTACAGAAGAGCCAGCGATTTTATATCGCAAAGGGATTCGGCAGCATGTCTGTGAAATTCTCGAGGGAGGTCAAGAGGCATTCCAAAAACGAGAACAAAAGTACAGCTTTCCAGAATAACCTCTTTTTAACTGGAAAGGGCGTTGAAGGTCCTTTCCAGTTCACTTTTGAAGTTTAGTGAATAAGAACAATAAACAGTATTCAATTCACTAAAATTTCGCCTTTTAGCGTGAACTGGCTACAGGCTTAACCCTCTCCATCCACCTCATCGTTTACTCATCGAACGGTTCTTCTCCTCGGAGCTTTTTGACAGCCGCCTCCATTTCGTAGGAGTGCCGACCGCTTAAAATAACGGTTCTAAGTTCCTGCACAGCTCGGAGCCAATTAGAACAATCGACGCCCAAAAGCTCCATTTTTGCTTTCACTTCGCTGAAATCCTTGAGTTCGAAAATATTTTTCATAAAGGTAGGATTTTCAGCTATTTTCGAACCGTTAGTTTCTTCTACAGCTTTTCTTAATGTCTTATAAGGCTTTGTATAGGCAAAAGGTAGGTTCCCACTATTTAGAACCATATCTGTGAACATAAGCTTTATAAGTCTGCGCTTTCCAAATTCTTTTGAACCTTCATAAATCGCTATACCCTCTTGGGCAACGTCGTAAAGTGTTGCAGTTTTCTCATAAAAGCTACTGTCCTTTGTGTTTAGCCTCTTCCTTTGGTCTATAAGCTCGTTTCTTTCACCTGTAAACTCCTGAAACTATTAGCCTATTACATCTCTTTCTACAAAGACCGTGTCTATGTTTCAGAACATGTATCATACACTACAGGTTGATTAAACCACGATTTTACCTTATAATACCGCTATCAATATCCACCAATAACAAAGGAGAGAGGTGAAAATGGACCAGAATGCTTTAACAGCAGAGAAGGTCGTCGCGGTCTTTAACGACTGCATGTTCAAGGACGGCGAAGACACAACGAACCATGTCAATGCCGAAGGCATTACATGCACGGTCGGATTCAACCCACAGCGACTCGAGAGTCACCGCAAAGACATCGAAGCAATGCTCGCCGGACTGCCTGATGATTTCAAGGTTTCTGGTGGTGGAGGTATGTCTTTCCTGAACGCTTGCTTCGACCGAAACGGTAACCAATGGACGGGAATGCACCAAACTATGGAGCAACTGTTCCAGCTTGGCATCGCCATTGGCAAGGTCAAACCCTGTCTTCCGCGCGAAATGTGGTCAGCACTTCCAGGCGGCATGCCCTACTACTACGTTGTGAGCTAGGAGGAAGAAATGCCAGAAGAAAAAAATCTCCCTACAGCAAAAGCAAGAGTTGGGATGAAATTGAAGGTTGGCGGTTTTTGCATCATCGTGGGCGATTGCCCATATTGTCATGGTAGCCATGTGCACCTGTCTCGCGAAACATCGGGAAACCTCGGTTCCAGAACTGCTCACTGCGATTGCGGCGAATACGAACTCGTTGTAGCCGAATAGAGACAAGAACGTCAAAAGAAATATTTATCGCCATTACGGCAAACAGAGCTCACTATGAAAATAGAGGGCTCTTTTTTTATCAAAAAGTAAAGTGTGTGAAGGTGTGGGGTAATTACTAACTCAAAACTTCTAAAGCCTCTTCATAAACAAAACTCTCTATTTCCATAGTACGAAAAGCGCCCCAACTAGCGAGCCAATATCTACACTATAGGTTGACTATTCACCCATTCTAAGCTATAATCTCTACAAATCGTTCATAAACCGCACAAATTCTTTGCGGACTGTATAGATAAAAGGAGAGAAAATCATGTTTATTAAGGCACAAAAAAATCTGATGTGGCTATTAGTCACCGTAGCGGTAATATTTTACCTTGCTGTAATCTATGATTTTTTGGGCTACATCGGTCTATATGCTGTATCTAAACCGCTTGAAATTGTGCTGAGCACGATCTATGGTTCCTGCGCTGTGATTATTGGGGTAATTTTCCTCAAACACACAGGACGGGGGTATGTGGCAGCAGGTCTTGTGTTTCTTTCGTTTGCAGCGCTGGCCGCATTTCACCTATTTGGAACTCTTATCCTTGCCTTGTTCCCATAAAATGCTTTAAATAAAATTTAAGCTCACTCCGCCGTAAGGAAACGTGAATAAGCAATTTTCACAGTTCCCCAAGGCGGTATTTTTTCTCTTAACAGCCCACCAGCATTTTCATAATACTCGGATATAGTTGTGTATGGTGAGCCAAATCTTACTTAAGATAACTGATGATATAATCTTCGTATGTACCATGGAATTATTATTGACCAGGAATTTATTGACCAGGAATTTATAAACTCTTTTAAAATATTCGCTAAAAAACAAGACGGGTCGTGGCGTATCTATGGAATTGAAATTGACGATTCTCAGTTACAGGAAGTGATTAATAAGATTCAAAAAAATATGAAGAGCGAGGGGACGTGGTATGCCCACCTTTATAATGATGAGAGGCTAATTGTACTTTTTAAAAACAAGGTTTTTGATGTAAAACCTCATGCTAACTCTTGGAAACCGATAATTGATTTTGGTAAAAGACTAAATATTCCAGGAGAACAGTTGGACTTCTGGCCAAATAGGTTTCAGGATGAATCGCATTATTTTTCTGATGGAAATTTGAAATAATTTATTTCTTCCCTCAATCCTTGTACTAGCTTAAAATCCTCAAATATCTTAATGGTTCGCATAAAATACTTAGTTATGTTAAGGTTACGGTCGGCGAGGGGGAGACAAATCTTACTTAACATAACAAAAAAACCCACCGGATAACAATCGAACCCTGATATAATCTCCGTATGGATTGGTTTTTAATGGCACTCTTACCCCCAATACTTTGGAGCGTTACAAACCATATAGATAAATATCTCCTAACTAAGTTCTTTAACAAGGGTGCTGTTGGTTCGGTTATGATATTCTCAGCCAGTGTTTCCGTACTCCTCCTTCCGGTAATAGCAATAATTCACCCGGTAGTCCTTCAACAATTCAACCTTAGCTACTTGTTAATTGTTGTAAACGGGTCTTTTTATCTATTGGCAACCTTACCCTACTTCTACGCTCTTGATAAAGATGACGCATCGCTAACGGTTCCACTGTTCCAAATGATTCCTGTTTTCTCCTTTATTCTTGGTTATATCTTTCTAGGAGAGGTTTTGGATATCAATCAAATCCTTGGAGGGATAATAATTCTTGTATCTTCCGTTTTCATTTCGCTCAACCTAGCGGATATTAAAAAAATTCATATGAAGTGGGATGTATTCCTCTTGATGGTACTATCAAGTCTTCTGTATTCTCTTAATTTTATATTCTTTAAATATTTTGCAGTGGAAACAGACTTCTTTATAACAAGTTTCTGGGAATATATTGGATTTGGATTATTCGGATTATTTTTACTCATCTTTATCAAAAGCTACAGAGATGGATTTATTAGTGTATTAAAAACAAATAAAACTCAAGTTCTGGGAGTAAATATTACAAACGAAATTGTAAATATAGTTGCTAAAATTTCCTTCAATTATGCGTCCATACTTGCTCCGGTGACACTGATATGGATAATCAATGGTCTCCAGCCTTTTTTTGTGTTTTTGTTTGGAATAATACTTACAATTCTTTTTCCAAGAATATCAAAAGAGGATATATCAAGAAAGACACTTGCGCAGAGAATGTTTGCAATATTGGCAATTACGATAGGCGTTTATCTGGTAAATAGGGCTTTTTAAACATTGGCTGGCTGTATCGGCGCAGGAGTCAAAGTAATTGTTCTTGAGTTTACCAATCTCCTGGCTAAGTTCTGCTATTAATTTAAAGTTTTTCAAATACCTTGGTACTTGTTTTTACCTTGGGTGGAATTGTTAAAATCCGACTTTGTAAAAGATATTAAAAAAGAACTGGCAAAGAGCTAAGCTTACACAAATACCACCTAACACCCTCTGTCGTGTAGAGCCAGTATCCTGTAGTACTTGACTTGAGGGGTATCGGGTAATAAAATTCCCGTGCTATCAAGATAGAAAAGGAGAAAAAATGATGCTGTTCAATGTTAAGGTCTTTCAACCTCATTTCGCTACGCGTGACCACGAGCCGGAAATTCGTTTTCTCGAGAAATCAAATAGTATAATCGAGGCGGGTACAGCTAGCGAAGCATTTCTAACTGTGATGGGATCGCTTTCACGAATCAACGACCCCGTACGGAAACTATTGGAGAAGGAATTCGGAGAAGAATTTGTAGGAAAGAAGGGCTATCGTGTCTCCGTAGTAGAGATGGTACACAACGAACAAAAAGTGTGGGAAATCCCGTCCAAAGGAGACACAAGATTCGTCGGATAAACAAACAGAACCCTAAACGATCACAATCGTGCGGGGTTCAATTTTTTTCCTGGAATTATGCTGATACCCTGTCTCTAATAAATAATATACGAGGGCCACTAAGCCACACTTTACAAGGTAACTTTGATAGCTTAGAATGCCGACTACCAAGCTAAACTTTCTACATAACAAAAAAGGAGAGTGACATGTCAGAAGAAAAGTTCTTAGTAGGGGACTTGATCCAAAGCCGGTGGGGAATTTGGGGAATAATCATTGCGGAGGGGGTAGCGTTGTTGACAGATTCCAAGGGCAAAATAATAAAATTCTACAAAAGCGAGATTCCCAAAGAAGCTGTTAAAAGTACCGGGGACCAAATGCTTGATAGTCTTTACATGGCATTTAGAGCAGTTGCAACAGCATTGGATCTACCGGAACCGCCGAGATATTGATTGCAGTCTCCGCCTTCAAATACGTAATACAACAAACCGTCGTAAGGGACTGTGAATAAGCGATTTTCACAACTCCCCAAGGCGGTTTTCTTTTTCTCCGGACGATTCTTTATCAACTTTAAATAAAAGTCTCACCGGAAACGACCGCACAATACTGGAATGTAATTTCCTATCTTACAAGAGTGCCTATTTGCATTATCAATAAACTAACAGACACTCCTACAGAGACGGTGAAGAATGCACTTATCCTCGCGGCACAAGGCGGTAAAGTTTAGGAACTAAGAGAAACAACGGCAAGTTTCATAAAGAAGCGTGTCGGTAAGTCCCCACCCACACTCTACTTTCTGGCCATAACAATTTCCGACGGTAAAGATAGGAAAAACCTGGGAACTTCCCTTGTCACATCTTTAAACCCGGTTTCTTTAACAAACGACTCCATAAGTACCGGTCTGCAACCAAACCACATAGACGGCATTAACCTGTAAAGCGTCTCCGCGAAAACAGGAGAGGTGTCTTTTTTACTGAAATTGAGCAGAACCAGGCGTCCTCCTTTTTTTAGAACTCTGTGAAATTCTTTAAGGACAACGGGCATATCGGCTAGCGGAATGAGGTCCAACATGTAACTGTTGTAGACTACATCAAACGTTTGGTCAGGATACGGAAGGTTGCGGGCGTCGCCGATTTTAAGATCAAAGTTTGAATAACCGTTTTTGATGGCACGCTTTTTTGTTTTATCTAGCATCTTCTCCGAAAGATCGATGCCGTGTACTTTATTCTCAGCGTCAACTTTACCCAGAATTTTCGAGAATGTGTATCCCAGCCCGACGGCCACTTCCAAGACTTTTTCTTCCGACTGAATATTTGCCAACTGCAAAGCTCTTAAATGATGTTTTTCTTCGATAAAGTTAGCGAGAGCGTAGAAATTACTTGCAAAATTGTAAAGACTTCTAATCTTATCGACCTTTAGTGGGGCTTCGATTACCCCCGTATGCTTATTAGTGTTTATCCGGCCTATCATTATTTTCGCGTCTGCCCTCCCAACACCTTAAGCATGCTTTCAACTGTTTCTTCCAACTGTTCCGCCTTTATAAGGGCAATTAAACAAACCTGTCCGTTCTGTTCTCCCGTAACGATTGCAAGTTTATCTCCGGCTTTGATATCCGCTTTTTCCCTAATTTCTTTGGGCAAGACCATTTGTCCTCTACCGTCTACCGGCACAATTGCCTGTACTTTGCAGCAGTTAAGAATGTCTGATTTTTGTTTTTTCATTGTTTTATCCTTTTTATTATTCTGACGGTCCTGACCCGTCTGAATATTCAGATATATTAACTGCTCAGTAAGATTGTGTCAAGGGGTTTCCAAAAAATATTAAACAGGGGTGAGAAGAGCAGACAAGTTTTACCCTTTTGCGGTATCATTCAATTAATGTCAGGGATAGTAATAACAATCAAACGTTTCGTGGCCCGTTATCCTATCATAATTGTTCTTGTGCTTGTTCTCGGCCTGATACTATTGTTCACCTAGGCCCGTGGCGGTACAACGGTAAGCACGGTTCTTGTGAAGCTACAGGCATGGTGTGTCTTAAATTACGGCATGCGTATTTTACTTCTCAATTATTTACACTTATAATGCGTGTTAGTGAATAGAGTATATTCATACATACCCCGGCTCATAGAATCTTTGATAAATTTTGTACTGAGTGTTATTGAGGGTTTTTTAGGATTGCGTATTCTTCTTAAACTTTTCGGGGCCTCAACAACCGCTCCGTTTGTTACATGGATGTACGAAACTACCCAGCCGCTCCTCTACCCGTTTCAGGGCATGTTTCCGTCACCGAAGTTACCGGAAGGTTTTATTATTGAATTCTCCGCTCTTTTTGCGCTCATCGCATACGCTTTTATGGGTTACATAGCAACCGAAGCCTTAGAAACACTAATCTACTACGGATCAAGAAGAAGGAAAAAAGACGGAGAATAAAACAACTTTATATACTCTATAAGTTGGGACGTTCCTTTTTCTAATTACTAACTTCCGGCTTCCTGTTTACCGCGGTAAGCGCTTCGCTGTAAACGGACGCGGTTTCTTTAAAAAAATCGGGTGCAGAATTTCTGAGATCGCCGAACCGTCCTTATAAAATGACCGCACCCCGGATGAGATTTATACGCCCGCTGTACACACGCTAAAATGCGCTATACTAATTATATGCCACATATTAAAACGGACGCCGTTCTGACCTGTCCCAAATGCGGCAGGGACCAGTCTGCTACCATGCCCGTAAATGCCTGTCAGCATTTTTACAAATGTATTCACTGCGGAGAAATGCTCGAGCCTAAAAACGGGGATTGCTGTGTTTTTTGCTCGTACTCAGACAGTAAATGTCCGCCTAAACAAATGGAAGCGGATAATAAGTTTTGATAGACTGAGTTTAAAGAAGTAAGTTTTACCGAAGGGGGTGAAGTTAATGAAAAACCAATTTTTGGTCATCCCTAATACCCTCGCTCTTACGACGGGAATAATTTATGTTCTGTGCAGAGTCTTGGTAGGTCTGTTCCCCGGTGTTTCAGTTACCATCGTTCGATCCTGGTTCCACAGCATTGATTTTGTCAAACCAGGAGCATGGGATACGACAGCGTCGTCATTCATACTGGGTCTTATCTCATCCGTGATCACTGCATGGGTGGTCGGATACATATTTATCTCGGTTCGTAAGATGCTCGTCAAGTAACTACCATCCGGGTTAAACGGGGAGAAAAGGTTTTTATTTACTACTCTACGGTTCACGTCCGGAGGTTGGTTGTGTCTCTATGATCCCATAGTTTACTACCGCACCGGTTTGTGCTAATATCCCCACACACAAAGTTAGGTTCAAATCCCCCGATTCCTCAAACAATAAGTTGAAGGGTTCGGAACATTTTAAAGGAGAGTGAAAAATGGATCTGTGGCTGGAATTAGCCGTTAGTCTTGTATCCGGAGCGCTTGTTGGATCCGGACTAACCTACATTTTTATGTCTAAGCGTCCGAGAAACCCGCCTATGAGCTATGACCAATTCAAGAAGATTTTCCTTGGCCCGGGTAACACGACCCTAATTATCGGGTCTCTGGCGGACATGCATAGGGGCGAAATGGCTTTCCCCAGATGGAAACACGTGTCCAAATTGTATTTAAGCATGGACCCGAAATATATTTCCCCGATTGAACATTACGCTCTTTGGACATTCGCAAAAAAATATAAAAAAGAGGAGGTTGTTCTCAGGACCTTTCCCGATTGTAAAAAAATTGCGGAGTACACTGTGAGAGGAAAATATCCCAACTAGTCGTAAGTGACACCGAGCACCTGTTTTAAAAAACTCAGGTGCTTTTTTTCGACCTATAACCCCGACCCTTCCTTTATTTTCCCTAAAATGTACCGGGCTCTATCATTTCCCTGGTCCAGTTCGAGGACTTTTTCCAGATAAAAAACCGCCCCCTTTAGATTATTTCTGTTAACTTCGATCTCCGACATATTAAAGTAGGATTGCCACATATCAGGATAGTTCTCGATATTATTTATAAAATGCTCTTCCGCTTTATCGGCCATCCCCATCCTTAAATAGCTTAAACCAAGGTTGTTGCGCGCTCCCGGATAGTCTCCGTCCCTCAACTTCAGAGCAATTTCAGATTCTTTTGCAGCATTATCGAAATCTTTATTCTCAATGTAATAGTCGGCCAACACTTTGTGTGCCCGAGGGCTGTTGGGAACCTCTCTTGCCGTTGAAACCCAAAGTTTTTCCGGAGTGGACCACTCAACATTTCTCGTCACAACCCTGAATGAATAAAAACCCAGTACGAACACGGCACAAATTACAGCCAGGTGTTTAATTCTAATTTTTTCTTCAAGCATTACAAAAAGCGAGGCCGCGAGAATACTAAATCCTACCGTAGCCAAATACATGTACCTTTCGGCATAATAACTTGAGATAAGCACCGGGCTGAAAGTTAACAACAAGGCTGTGGGTATAAAAAACATAAGCCCCGCAATTTCCGCGTTTCTTTTTTTCAGGAAAAAGGCCACGCCGAAAAACGTTAAAGTAAAGAGCCACATTAACAGAAAACCCGTGTCCGTTATTACGTCTCCTTCGTGAAAAATCGAAAGATTATCGGGAAAAACGAGCAGCCTGAGGTTCGAGTAAAGTGTATAAGGAAACCTCAAAAAATAAGGCATTGCGGCTTCAACATTGGCTTCGGCCGAACCGGACAGGTACGAGACCCTGTTATTGTACTGTCCGTATTTGTACAAAAAATTTACTACCGTTAAAGGAATAAGGAACGCAACGTTTTTCAGCGAACTTACGAAACTTTTCTTTTCTATAAAGAACCTGTCGATTAAAAATATCAGGGGCACGAAGGAAATAACGAAATTGCTTCCCACGATAAATATTGCGAAAGCATTTGCCGCAATTGCCCCGGATAAATAAGTTTTTCTTCCCGAAGATTTGTAAAAAACATAAAGAATAGCCATTACCAAAAAGGTCGATGTTTCTAAAGAATAGTTCGATGCCGAGATCCAGGAAACAGCCTCGGTATTAACGGGGAATGCCGCGAATAAAAAGGCCGCCAAAGTCCCGATCTTCCTTCCAAACAACAAAGTTCCCAAAATAAGGACCAGGAGCGAGTTTATTAAATGGTACAAAATTGAGGCTGCGTGGAGGGGCACCGGACTTAATCCGAAAAATTTATATGACAACGCATAAACAATCGCCTGAGCTCTCATCGAACGAAAAGAAACGGCGAGATTTTTAACCTGCGGGTTGTCACGAAACCCCAAAATGTCATCGGCCACGAACTGTCCTTTTAAAGAATTGAAGTATAATGCCGAAACCAAAATAAAAAGTCCCAATACTACCCATTTGCTTTCCTTAAGAACCAATAAAATTTCAGAAAAAGACTTAACTTTGTTTTCACTTTCGTTCCCGATAATTTTATCCGGGTTTTTTCCGGATTTTTTTATGTAGGACAAAACTTCTTCCCGGGGGATGCCGGTCTTTTTTGAAAGCTCCCCGAGAGGTGTATTTTTGTATGCGTTTTTTAGGAATTTTTTCTGGCTTTTTGTAATTTTTGACATAACTTCCTATGAAAAATCCGGCAGCTTTCCTCGGTCTACATCATTGTATTGGAAATTTACACCGTGTTCCATCCGTCCCGAAAAGCGAAAAATTTGCCCTAAAATGTTATATTATTAGCCAACTACCCACGCCTATCAATAAATGGCGTAAATCAGCACTTTCACAACCTAAGAGAAAAGGAGGAGAAATGGCCGGAAAATGGTCTCTGCGGCTGAGTAAAAGCTCGGGCGGGTCTTATCTGGACTGTCCCCGAAGCTACTGGTTCCCTCACATTTTAGGACTGCCGGGAAAAACCGACTGTCCGAGGCTTATGGGTCACACGGTCCATCAATTCGTGGCTAAAATGCACAAGTCAAACCGCAACCCGCTCTATTACCAAAACATAGACAACGCACGAAGAGCCTGGTTTTGGACCTGGAAAAGGGCACTTGAAGAAAATGCCGACACACTAATTGTCCGGTCTAATGAAAAAAGCAGTGACTACGGAAGAGACGGGTGGTTCTGTATCAACAACTACTGGAAGCAGAATATCGATAAACCCGCTCCCCTGTATGTTGAAAAAAGATACGAAGTCCCGTTATTTCCAAGAGTGATGTTTGTCGGTATCGTCGACCAAATAAGAATGATGCCGACGGAATCGATAGCAAAAATCAGGCCCGAACTAATCGTCAACGGAAGATTGAAGGAAGGGTACGATCCTGTCGCTATCATCGATCTTAAGACCGGAAAAGAATCCTATGATCCACGCAGGTTCGACCCCAACATCAGCGATCTTGCCCTGGCGGCGCACCAATTCGAACTGCATGAAGACCTTCAGGTAACCGCGTATTACTGGCTCTACTATCAGGTGTATAAAAAATTGCCGGTAGCCTTTTACTGGTATCACCTAAGAGACGGTAAAGCCTTCATGACGTATAGGAATAAGAACGATTTTGGAACGTTCCTGGAAATCATGGGATACATAGTGAACGGTATAAAAGATGAATCGTATCCTCCGCACTTCGGACGCCACTGCAAAAGATGCGATTTCTTTAAGGAATGCGGCGCGCTCAACCCCGACCGTCCGTTAATGACCACGGAACCGACCGACGGGATAGAATCAGGCGGAGAAGTGAAGGTCTGGCCCCGGATACTGCCCGTGAAACCGCGTCAACTTAAGTTGAACTTTCCTAAAAGGTAGTGAGTAACATTTACGCAAGGCACCTCAGATAAGGTTCATTCCTGTCTCCGGTGCCTTTTTTTATTTTAGAGACAGTTGATATACTGAGAACAGTAAAGTTCCGATTAGGAGGTGATCTTCCGTGAAAGGATTTTTGGATTTTGTAAGAGAACAAGGTGTCGTGGGATTAGCGGTCGGGTTTATTTTAGGCGGTGCGGTGTCCAAACTGGTAGCTTCCCTGGTAGGAGACATCATCAGCCCGCTGCTGGCACTGGCGTTGAAAAACATCGAGAACCTTCAGGGTGCTTATCTTCAGGTGGGTTCGGCAAAAATAATGTGGGGCAGTTTTTTGAATGTCCTTATCGACTTCGTCGTAATCGCACTCGTCGTATATACAGGCGTGAAAGTTCTAAAGCTGGACAAGTTGGATAAGAAAAAGGCTTAACTCTAAGCCGGCGTTCTTGTTTATTTTCCGTTAGACGCCGCCCAGAACTCAAGCGCTACAAAACAAATGTATATCAGCACAAGAACTATGCCTTCTTTTCTCGAGATTGTGCTTTTTGACCTCGCGAAAAAATAGAAACAGGTCAGAGCGATAATAATAAATATCAAGCTCTGCATGAAATTATTTGTAAGGGTAACTGTTCCGCCATTCATAAATACCAGCCCTCCAAATATCAGGGTGTTCGCAGACGCCGACCCTATGTAATCTCCGAAGGCTACATCTTTCTTGTTTTTCCTTATGCCTCTTACGGCAAGAAAAAGTTCGGGAAGGTTTGTTCCGATGGACAGTACCAAAATGCTCAACAAGAACGGGGACACCTTTATAATTTCAGAGAACGCTAACGTTTCTTTCACAATATACTCGCTTCCGAAAAAGACTATAACTAATCCGACCAATATTTTTAGTATGTTTTGAATGTGCGTTCTCCCGTCGGTCTTTAACGAGGTTTGAATGGTTTCGATTTTCTCCACAAGACTCTGCTTTCTCTGAACAATATACAAAGTTGAAATATAGAGAAGGATCATAAGTACCGCCTCGAACATTCCGACCCTTTTATCGGCTACCAACAGCGCCGGCGCAACACTGACTATCATCGCGGCTAACAATCCCTTTTTGTCCATACGATGGTTAAGATTTATGCCATTACCTAATATCGCCAGAACGGGAATTATTAACAGAAAAATGACTATCACCCCGCCGAGAAGATTACCGACGAAAATCCGGGGATCGTTCTCTACAACCGACGTCACTCCTACCGCAATCTCCGGTATGGACGTCAGCAGACCCAGTACAAAAAAGGACAGAGCGAAAGTTGATATCTTTAATACTTTTGAGGCTTTTTCAACTGCTGAAATTATCAAACCGGAACCCAGCCACAACACAAAGAACATGAAAAAATACACCACAGCCCGGAGCAGGATCATCATTAACTAATTATCCAGTATAAATTTTTTAATTCAACCTCGGGAGATCGTAAATATAGTTAATATAAAAGTGTTCTCAAAAGACTACCCCCGTAAGCAAACATCAGCGCCCCGATAAAGTTCGCTACTAAGGCGGTCCATGTATATTTCCAAAACGAAACCTTATACATACCTCCGACCACACTTACTATTTTTCCGCCGTAGCCCGGTAAAAACCTTCCGAATATCAGGAACATGGCTGAGTTTACGGGAAACTTTTTCTTTATTATCGGAATAGTGAAAGTCTTACCTTTCGTGCCTGTGACATCCCTGACCTTTAAACCTAAGAAATACTCCACTAACGCGGCGATGGTGTTCCCCACCGTAGCCAAAACAGTACCGACCAGAGTTCCGAACACCAGACCGTTCACTACAGTAAGCGAGTCCGTAGGTACGGGTGTAACACTGAACACACCATATAAACCGATACTTATTATCGGCCCCAGCAGTCCCGTGGATTTGAGAATAAATTCCAAGCTGTCGAAATACCTCATAGACAAAACTACGATAATACCGGAAATGAGGATGCCTACAATCGTCCAGCCCGCCGTTTTCTTTTCTTCATCCATATGAAAAATTATACTTCATTTGAGCAGTCATTGAAGAACCCAAAGGAAATTTTGATATACTCAGCATAAGCTTGTGTATGAGAAATAAAAAAATTGTCATCATAATTATTACGTTAATTACCGTAGCGGGAATATTTTTCCGATTGTGGCACATAGAGTTCGGTCTCCCCCACAGTTTTTACGCCGACGAGCCCGAGATAGCGGAACTTGCCATTAAATACACTTACGAGTTCAGGTCGATAATTGCTGAGGGCGATTACTATAAATTGACTCCCGTATCCTACGTTTATGGAACATTTCCCTCATATCTTTTTACTTTTTTCGTCATGGGATTCAGCAAAATTTCCAACATCCTGGGAACTTCCGCCGCTAAATACGACCTTTACGTGGCAATGAGGGTCTTTAATGCGCTGTTAAGTTTTTTGATAGCCCCGGTCGTTTCTTTTCTTTTTTATAAAAAAACGAAGGACATAAAACCTACGCTGGCTCTCTATTTCCTGCTCGCGCTCAACTGGAAACTAATCGTTCATGCCCATTACATCAATGCCGACGTCCTCCTAACCTTGCTGATCTCATTGTCCCTTCTTACTTCTTTGCTTTATGCCGAAAAAGAAAAGAACGATACGGCTCTTACAGTAATAACGGGGGTGCTCCTGGGACTGGCTGTAGGCACTAAAATCACCGCTCTTATTACCCTCCCGCTCTACGTCTGGATCTTTTATAAGAAGGGACAATTCAGGAACGTGGCAGCTCTGCTGTTCATAACCTTGGGTGTGTTTGCTTTGTCCAATCCTTTCGCTCTTATTTTTGTTCAGGATTTCGTTTTCAGGATATACGAAATGATGTTTAAAGAAGGGGGTCTGGTCTTCGACTCCGTCGACCGCGGGTATTTTAAATACGTTTACGCATTAGGTTTTATGGTCACCCCGGCGATTGCCGTTCTATCCGGATTCGGAATATTTTCAAAAGGAAAAGTAAAATTCGATCTGTTCCTCATACTTAACGTTCTCATTTACCTGCTCTTTTTCTCGTTACAATCAAGAAGAGTGGACAGGTGGCTCCTTCCTGTTTTGCCGATGGTTCTATATTTCACGGTCCGGGGGCTAAAAGAATTACGGGGGAAGTTCGGCCTCAAACCGGCCTACTTTATAACTGCTGCGCTACTGGGATATTATTTATATTTTCCCGCGCTTTTGTTAACTCAATTTCAAAAGTGGACACCCAAGTCCGAAGCCTATTTGTGGATGCAGAAAAACATACCCGAACTTTCGGCCAAGCTTGTCTACACCGAGGAAGGATTAGACCCGATGAACAAATTGCCGGTAGCCGAAGTCTATCAGTACGAGGTTTATGCTTCAAAAAATGCGGAACTTTTCTATCCCAAAGACCCTTCTTACTACGATTACATTGTAGTTTCTTCGCGGCCCCTGGAAAACCACAAACGCCCGGAAGTCAAAGATGCATTTCCCGAATATTATCTTAGGTGGAATAGTTTCGTCCGGGTTCTTAATTCCCCGGAAAAATTTGAGCTTGTGAAGGATTTCACATTGTCAAAACCGAATTTAATTCCGTTATCGGACGTGTTTATATACAGGAATTTAGACAAGAAAACTATACCTATTTCGGAAGTAATTCCCTTTTTACAGCCTAAAGATAATCTCTAAGACGTTTGCTCCTGGAAGGATGTCTGAGTTTTCTCAATGCTTTGGCTTCTATTTGTCGTATTCTTTCGCGGGTGACACCGAACTCTTTTCCCACTTCCTCAAGTGTGCGGGTACGCCCGTCTTTTAACCCGAACCTCAGTTCCAAAACTTTTCTTTCTCTCGGATTTAAGGACTGCAAGACTTCGTCGATATGTCCTTTTAACAGCTCGCGACTGGCGGCCTCGAAAGGAGATAAAGTAGTCTCGTCCTCGATAAATTCTTTTAACCTTGTATCTTCCTCTTTGCCCACCGGGGTTTCGAGAGAGGTAACATCCTGAGCGATCTTTACGATATCGTGAGCTTTCTCGGGCTCTATACCCATGACCTTGGCTACTTCTTCGGGGGTCGGCGTCCTTTCAAATTTTTGTTCCAGTTCGCGCTCAATTTTTTTGTACTTGTGGATTGTTTCCACCATGTGAACAGGAACTCGTATCGTCTTGGCCTGGTCTGCAATAGCTCGGGTGATAGCTTGTCTAATCCACCAGGTAGCATAAGTAGAAAATTTAAATCCCCGGCGCCAGTCGAATTTATCAACGGCTTTCATCAAACCCATGTTTCCTTCCTGAATAAGGTCTAAGAATTGAAGCCCCCTGCCCATATGCTTTTTCGCGATGGAAACAACAAGACGGGTATTAGCCTTTATCAGCATCTCGTGAGCGCGCGCACCTTCTCTGTCATTAGTACCGTGGGAAAACGCCTCAATCTCCTTCACTTCCCTTTCTTTAAGACCCATTTCTTTGGAAATATCTTTAGGGCCGGGCTTTTTATTTCCGGCGTGCTGCAGATCCTTAATTATCTTTTTGTATCTCAAAACCTCAGCCTTTTTTGCCAAATCTACTTCTTCAAGAGATGTAAGCAGACTATAATTACCAATTTCTCTCAGATACATCCTTACCGGGTCGGAGCTCACGGTCTTATCAAGTTTTATCTGTGAAAGGTCGATGTCCTCGAACTTGTGAATCTTTTCGGCTTCTTTTTCAGAAGTCACGTCGAAAACATCAACTCCTGCATCTACAAGTTTCTCGTAAAGAAAATCCAATGTTTCAAGCTCTTCCTCAGCTTGTGGAAACAGTTCAAGTATGTTGTCCAATGTCAGAAAACCCTGCTTTTTTCCTTTGGTTACCAGACGTGAAATGACTGCGTCGCTTATCGCACCCTTGCCTTTTTTTTCTTCGGGCTCTTTAGATTTTTTTACCATGTTTAAGTTTGATTATTAGGAAAATTTATACTTTATAGAAACGATTTTTTAAGTTTTTCTACCTTTTTTGTTAGTTTTAGAACCAGGTCCCAATCTTTCTCCAGTTCCGCAACCTTTATCTTCTCCGTCAAAGCTTTCACTGCCCGTTTAGCAGAATCTTTTTTAATACGTTTAAATACACTTTCAATCTCCCTCTCAAGTATCTGAGGGGACTCGACCTCAATAATACCATCAAAATCCCAAAGGTAAAGTTCCGAAATGTTGTCATGATGGCCTTCTTCGGCTTTTTTTATGACTTGTTTAATGTTGAAGGATTTTCTGTCTTCTTTTAAGTAGGCAACTAAGGCCTCATAGATATTAACCACTATAGGGTTTAAGAAATCCTCAACGTCCATCTTATACGCGTATTCACGCATTATGTCAATATCCGCCTTGAAGAGAAGGGCTAGAAAGTATCCTTCAGGGTTGTCCCGCGACAAAAGAGGTATTTTCTGGTCGTCTTCCGGACCGACGTAATTGCCCAGGGTACCTCCTTTGAACATGGTAGTCACGGTGTCTTCGGATAGTCCGAGTTCCGTAGCCAGCATTTTTGAATAGTGGTCCACAATTACCGGATTATTTATTTTTGAAAAGACGGGTACCAAAGCTTCTAATATAATCTTTTTTCCCAGAGCGGACTCTTTGCTATTAGCTTTAAGTGTGCTGGATATGTAGAAATCATAAACATCTACTGCGTCGCGGATAGCGATTTTGGCCTTTTCCGGTTCTGCCTTAAGTACTTCGTCTATATCTTTGTAAGGAGCCGGAATTAAAGCCACTTTTATGTTAAATCCCAGCTTTTCGGCAATTTCTACCGCGCGGTAAACTGCGTTTACTCCTGCAGAATCTGCGTCAAAACAGAATGTAAGGTCGTTAGTGTACCTTTGCAGGATTTTTAGCTGGTTCTCCGCCAACGCTGTGCCGGAAGAAGCCACCATATTTCTTATTCCGTCCTGGTAAGCACTTATAACATCCATTTGCCCCTCAACCACGACGGCACCGTGCTTTTTTATATCTATCCTGGCGTTTACCAAATTAAACAGAAAAGTTCCTTTGTGGAATACAGCCGTTTCTGCAGTGTTTAAATACTTGGGTTCGCGGTCCAGTATAGTTCTGCCGTTAAAACCGACAATGTTCCCGTCAATTCCCTTGAAGGGAAAAACTACTCTGCCACGGAATTTATCGATATAACCGTCGCCTGAACTTTTTTCGGAAATTACCCCGGCGTCTAACATCTCGTTCTCGTGTATGCCCTGTTTTTTAAGGAAGTTGTGGAGGGAATCCCAGGTATCCGGAGCGTACCCCATTTGAAAGAAGTCAATCGTCTCCGGGGTGAGTTTTCTTTTCTGTGTAAGATAGTCCAATCCGGGTTTTCCCTGCGGGTGCTTAGTTAAAATATAGTGGTAATACTTTGCCGTCAGACTGTTTATCTGATACAGCTCTTTTCTCCTGGCCGATTCCGGATCGTAATCTTTTTTCTCAAGTTTTATACCGGCTTTTACCGCCAGCTGTTCTAACGCTGCCGAAAATTCAATGCCTTCGATTTTTTCGACAAATTTAAAAATGTCACCCGCTTCACCACAACCGAAACACTTGAAAATCTGAAGCTCGGGTGAAACCATAAAAGAGGGGGTATTCTCGGAATGAAAGGGACAAATGCCCTTATAGTTGCGGCCTGCTTTTTTCAAACTTACGTAGGAGCCTACCAGGTCGACAATATCTATTTTCTGCTTGATCTCATTAATCGTGTCCATTGTTCTTTGTATAGCATACCTCGGATTAAATCACAAACAAAACCCAAAAATGGTTGAGCAGACGGGATTGAACGGTATTTTAGGCTGTGCATTTCGACCCTATAGTACTTTACCAAACGGCTATGGGGTGTTATAATACCAAAGCCTTTAATGAGGCTGTAATCATCTAACGCACGTTGATAAACCAATATTATATTAGGAGGAAAAGGTGAAAACTTTTGTACGGTTAGTAGTAACGCTGGGTTTAATCGCAGTACTTGGTACTGCCGCTTTATCTGCAAACGCGCAGGTAAGCGAAACGATGACCATTTCTATCAAGGACGGGTCTTTGAAAGACCACGGTTGCGATTCGACTGTGTGGGAAATCATAATTAACCAGATTGGTTCGGTAGAGCAAGCACCGGACCACATCACAGTAGAATGGTTAAACGGCGCTAAGGAGGATGTAAACAGGTTCAGTTTTACCGGAGGTGCCGCGCATTATCGCACCACTTCCAACCTGGGCAGTTACATCACCGAAGCGACGGCGGAAATTTACGTTGGTTGGGATGGACAATTTGTTCTTTCTCACGGTCCATGCGGTGAAATTACACCCACACCCGTGGTGACAACAGTTGTATCCACAACGGAAACGCCAACCGAAACAGAGACCGTAACACCAACCAACACCATCACCCCAACAAAAACAGAAACGCAAACCGAGACGGTTACCGTTACCCCGACAGAGACTGTTACAATTACAGAAACTCCAACGGGAACGATCACCCAAACTCCTTCGACTGTGACACCCACAAGTACACCCGAAGAAACGGGCACCCCGGTTGTCACAATAACCGACATACCGCCCGCCGACCCCACGCCAACAGAACCATCGTTAGGCGGTGAAGTTCCGGAACGCGCCGATAATATTTGGCTGTACGTTCTGGTGCTTGTAACAGCGGCAGCGGTGATTATTAAGAAAATAATGTAACCCTTATCGGAGAGGCGTTAAGCGAAAAATTTCTTAGCGCCTCTCCCACGTTTATTCACGGAGGTTCCGATGAAAAAATTGGGCCTGATGGTATTTTTGATACTTGCGATACTGTCGTTTGATTTTGCGACATACAAAACAAGCGCACCGCGTATCGCAAAATCCGAATTTGCGGCAACAAAAGATCTTGAAGTACTCGGGAATACTCCCGTACTCCAGGAAATTATTGCCACCAAGCAGCCTTTGACAACCGCCACGCCAACCCCACTCCCGAAAGAAGAGGTAAATCCTTATATCTTCCGGGCGGCAGACGGCAATATAGACCTCTCTATCGGTCCTGTCGTCATGCAATTTGATGGTGGCGGATTTGAGGGAATCGAGATCTCGGCGGAATTGATTAGTCCCGTAAATCTTGGGGGTTACGCAAGTACCTCCGAAGGTTTGGAAGTAGGAAACGGGATCGGTGTTTCCAGAGCAGAAAATTATGGAAATATTTTGATTGGAATCCACTCCGGGTACCATAAAGACGAACCGTTGGAAGCAGAACCCTTTCGATTTTACTTTGAACGTCGGGGAAAAACTTCCGAAGAATCCGTCCTCAAGAAACTTCAGCAAGCCGTGGGAAGCAGAGGAAAACTCTACTCAAGCGGAACTAAGGTTGAAGTAGAAGTTGTGGCAGCAATTAGAATGGATCACAACGCTGCCGAAGAAATACGACTAAATCCGGAGCAAGTACTAGACATAGTCACTGACGGCAGATACGAATCGATAGGAAATGCAGAAGCTTTCGAAACCGTAAAAAATAACGGCCACGAAATAATGATTAACTTCTGCGGATGGGGTCCCAATCTGGAACCTACCTACTATCGTTACGTGATTTTGTTAAATGTACTAGAAGCGTCTTACACGCCCTTGCATATCAATTAGATATTGCCGGGGCGTTTTTTATGCTTATTTTTGAAAAGAATTTTTTGGCGGAGGGAGTAAAAGCTTGCTCGCTCAAGTACTCGCTGCGCTTCCTTGTATAATTCTCGCGTAGCTCAAATTATGGGGTTCGGTCACCGGTAATTCTCTGCTGAGAATTCCGTCGACCCCGGCTCGGTACCGTCGTGCCTGCGCCTTTCGAACCAATTCACTTCAGCAATGCTTCGTCAGCCTTACCTGTCGGCAAGTCTGCCGAAGGCATGGCGGAGGGAGAGGGGTTCGAACCCTCGTGCCGCTTTCGCGACGCGTCGCTTTCCAAGCGAGCCGATTAGACCGCTCTCGCATCCCTCCAAAGCCGCATTTAGCACCGGAACAGCCTTGATTTTAACACAAACTTGAACCGTCCTACCCTATAAATCCTACAAATACTTGTCCAGCTTTTTACTGCGCAGCTCGTCCTGAATGTCTTTGATTTTGTCGGTTTTATCTTTAGGCACAATCAACAGCGTGTCCGCAGTATCTACAACCACCATATCCTTTAGTCCGAACACCGCTATCAGTTTGTCGGGATTGTCACTTTTAATCAAAGAGCTTTTTGAGTCCAGGGCAATCACGTTTCCCTCTTTGTACACCTGATCTTTACGCGCGACATACTCGTAAAGCGAATTCCACGTACCGATGTCGACCCAATTATAATTGAGCTGCAAAATCAGCGCGTCTTTAAATAAATGGCGGGTGACGATTTCGGTTGCACCGGCTTCCATTCCCTGATAAATAGCTGAAACGCCCTCGAGACTGTTCGTTTCACTAATAATTTTTCTAATCTGCATTAGCGCCGTATACCAATCCGGTTTGTATCTTTCATACGCTTCTAACAGCAGTTGTGGGTACCAGCAGTTGTGGTTGCTGTGCTTTACAACGTTAAAATTTTCGATGAGTTCTTTCGTTTCAACATAATTTGAACGGCGGTCAACGAATTCTTTTGCTTCATAAACATCGACGTTCCCATAAGAATGGATTTTTCTGCCGAGCTTTAGGTAGTCAACCCCAAGGTCGGGGTATGTGACAGCAATTCCGCCCGAAATAAACTTTTTATATTCTTTCACTAGCTTTTCGGCAGTTTCTATTAATAATAGATAATTGTTTTCGGGAATTCTGACGCAATCCGACTGAACGATCATAAAGGGTTCGCCCGGAAATTTAACGTCGAGGTAAACAATTGCTAGTCCGTCGGCGGGACCTCTGTTCTTAGGTGTGTCCGGCTCTAGAATATAATTTTCCAAAGGTATCTGCGGAACCTGCTCACGCGCGATTTTTACGTACCGGTCTTTGGTCGAAATAAGAATATCGTTTGCGGGGTATTTTCTAAGTAAAGTTTTTACGTTGTATGAAAAAAGCGATTCTCCGTTTAAGATTTTCTGAAATTGCTTGGGGTTATTTTCTCTGCTGTATGGCCATAGTTTCGTGCCCTGGCCTCCGGCGCTGACGATAAACTTCATGATTCATTATATCAACTTGTTGTGCAGGAGGTCACTTTGCCATCGCGCGTTTTTTTAGATTTTCCGGCATCTTCTCTATTGCGTATCTCAGCGCGGTACGAGGCATTTTATCTTTATTTTTCTGAACGTAATCGAACACCTCTTTTTGATGTTTGCTGCCCGCGACTTTTAACAGCCACCCATATCCCTTTTGAACCATATCCTCTTTGTCTGTTAATAAAATATCCGCAATTTCGAAAACATCCTTTAGAAACTTACCTTCTTTGGCGGGAATAATTAAGCTTACTGCCGCTGCCCTACGTAACCAGAGATTTTTACTCCCGGCCCAAACTTTGAGTTTACTAACATACTTAGGATATTTTTCTATAAAGGCACCGACGGTATGGTTACAAAACGTGTCACATTCCGCCCAATTGTCGATATACTTGTCAATCCAGCGTTCGTAAATTGGAAAATCGCTTTCGGCAAAATCTCCCTTTCGATGTACCCATCCTGCGGCAACCCAGGACTCTTCGCAGTATCCCGATTTAAAAAGATCCTCGGCAACTGAAAATAATTCTTTTTTGCTCAACCCACTTACATGAATAAAGTTTTCATTAGCGATTTTTCCGACTACTCCGGACTTCACTCCGTGGCACAAAACAGTCTGCTTAAAAAACCTTTGAAAGCTTGCCAGAGTTTTGGCGTCTGCATTTTTCTTCAGTTCGTTTCTAATGTGAGGGACAATTTGAGTTTTAGTTAATATCATTTCTGTTTTCATGATTTATATTCTATCAAAATGAAGCCCCCGGACGATTTTTTAACCGTTTTGGGGGCATTTTGGTTTCTTAGCTGTGGGTTATCAATAAGGAAGTTGGAGTAAAGCGGGGCGTTTTAGTAAGGCGGCTGGGGTTCCGACAAATATCTCTCGCCTGGATTTGATATACGATAGTCATGTACCACGTTATCAAATTCCGGAATATCCCTAACTAAAATTATTGCGTAACCATCCATAAACACCGTACTCCACCGTGCATCCCCGAAACGCTTAAATAGAAATTCTTTTGTACTATCTTTTTTGCCCCAGAGAGAAAGATAGATTGTATTAAACCGGTACTCCATGTCCAGTTTTTCCCATGCTGCTTCATCGCTACCCAACCGCCCGGTCGCTTTCCCGGCAAAAGAAACAGAATAAGCCTCCGGACGATTATCTACAAATACGCGTTCTTCCGGAAAGAGATTATATATAAGGTAACCTCCTATATCGTAATTATTAAAAATCGGCCCGTGTAAGTTGTTATACTTGAAAAAATTAGCCGAATCCTGAACGGCCGGCCTTAATCCAACACCATAGTTAGGGAAAAGAAAAGGCCCGTTAATTATGAAAAAAGGAATGAAATATCTAAAAACTTTCGAGGCGCGCTGAATGAGTACGGGAAAGTTTGCGAGCAATGTCCCAAAATATAATATTGAGTAGTACCCGAACACAGCAACTAGTCTTACCATCATTAAAGGAGCGGACCCAAAGATAATAAATAAGATTAGCCACACCCAATCCTTCCTGTTTTTAAACCTACGGAGGACAAATACACCGGAGAAAATTCCTAAAATAAATACGGTAAAAAACATAAACAAAAATCCTTTACTATTCGGAATTTCTGAGGCCAAAGAAAAGAAATTTATCAATCCGACATTTTCACTAACATCGACGCCATACTCTCTAAAAATTGCAAAGGGCTCAAAGACACCGTAAATACCGGACGGGTTGATTAAGCTTGCGACAACAAGCAACACAAAAAGTGATAGGAAATTTCGCATAGAATCGTATCTATTTTCCAGGTAAAAATTAAATGCAAATACTAAAGACAAAAATAGCCCGATTACAAAAAATAGGTGCGCGTTGACCCACAACACCTGTATCAGAAAAACAATAATCAAGAGTTTATTGAATTTAAGACGCCCCTCCCGATATTGCGCAAACAAGTAAAGGTAAAGGCCGGTAAAAAGATGGCTAAACACTTCGGGTCTGATTTCCACGCGTGAAAGTATGAATGGGGATGCCAAAAATATTAATGCGATGGCGCAGACAAATCCTACCTTCTTGTGTATCAACCGAAAAAATATGAATAAAGTTACGCCGGACAGCAGGGCGAAGAAAATACTCAACCCTACGAAATCAAAATACTTGTAAACGACATAAAAAATCACCCCTGACAACCAACGGTGATTTACTGCAGGGCGGTCAGGTTCGGTGTAGGAATAGTAATTTGATTTAATAATCCGGCCCGTGTTAAAAAAAATCTCTCCTGTTTTCAAATGCTGCCCCAGGTCCGCTATTACCAAATTTATTTTCTTGGGAAAAAAGGAGGCAAATACAAGAATTAGTAATAGGGAGAGTACAATTTTAGCTAAAATGGGTTTTGAAAGAGACACTGTATGAAGTATATCAAGATACTTCACTAAAGCGATTTCACGGGGCTAGAGCCTGTCGTAAATTCCCGGGGGAGGCATGGGGCATACTTGGAACTTTCTTTAATAAAACACCCACACTCTTCTCCAACATGCAGATAGTATAATGGTTTTAATGAGCAAAGGTAAAATAAGGCTAATTTCAGAGCTTCCGGTAATCGTTAGTAAATATAAGAAGAAGGGTAAAACTATTGGTTTAATTACAGGATGTTTTGATATTTTACATATTGGTCATATTGCATTATTCCAATCTGCAAAAAATCAGGTAGATATTTTGATAGTAGGTGTAGAAAATGATGAAACAATCAGAAAATCAAAAGGAGTTAATAGACCAATAAATAATCAAAACTCTAGGACGAGGTTTTTAGAGGCTGTGCAATATATAGATTATGTATTTCCAATTATTGATACCTTTGATTACAGTAATGACAAAGAAGCAACAAGAATACACAGCAATATACTTAAAACGGTGACACCGCACTATCTTATAACCACCAAAAAGATGGATAAATACTGGAAGAGCAAAGAAAAAAGGGCTAATAAACTCGGCATCAATTTACTTGATATAAACTATGAAAAGTCCAAATCAACTACAAAGATCGTAGAACACTTACTTTCTGAGCTGTAGCATGCTAACTTTGGAACTCTTTAGTAACTACCCAAATGTCATGTTGTCATAAAAGGCTGTAACCGAGGTACAATCAAAAGTAATATACTCAATGTATGAAAGGGATTCATTATTTGCTGGGAAATAGTTGTAATCTCAGCTGCGATTTTTGTTTCTGGGATATGCGCGTTCAAGATGTTTCGTGGGAAATTAAGGAAAATATTATTGACAATATAATAAGAGCCGGGTTTAAACAAGTGACGATAAGCGGCGGGGAACCATCTATAAATAAAGATTTTGTAAATGTTTTGAAGCGATTTAAAGAAAACGGGATTGCCACAACTGTACATACAAACGCAGTAAAGTTTGATGCCTCTCTATTAAATTTAATCCGACCATTAGTAACCAGAATTAGTCTATCTTTGGATGGATCAACTGAAAATATATGTGTGAGCATGAGAAAGGACCCCAAAGCATACACGAGTGTTATCCGGTTGCTAGACCAGATTATCGAAATCGGTATTCCTGTGAATGTTAAGACGCTTATAACTAAGATAAATTCTGATGACATAGTAAATATCGGCAATTTTTTGGAAAGTAAAAAAATAGATTATTGGACGTTGATGGAATTTAATCCAATAAATAGAGGTAACCACTTTAAAACAACGTTCGAACTGGATGACAATACCTTCGATACAATAGTTACAAGGGTTAAGGACACAGTAAAAAACACGGTCATTCAAGTCCGGCTACTTAAACGAGAGCCGGAAAAATATTGTTTTGTTGCTCCAAACGCAGACGTGTACACTTGTATTCCTGTAAAAGGTGATGTTCTGGTTGGTAATATATATTAAATACGAGTCTTTCAAAGATCATGAAGGAAATTTAAACATGATGACCCCTTATTTTTGGTAAGTTAGGGTTTCTCTTTGTACTCGTCACGCAATTCCATCCACAGTGCTCCTAAAAGATTCTTCCCTTCTTTATTAGGGCCCCACCCCCAAGTAGCATCTCTCCACGAATCCTCTATTATTTCTCTTGTGCCTGTCTGAAGAAGTTTTTTTAAGACATATGGGTGTTGGTTAATCTTATTTCGGAGAATCTCTTTCATAACTTCTTTTTTTACAGTATTCCAATTAGGATTTTGGACACTCTTATTTTCATTTGCAACCTTTTGGGCATCGTGTGCAGAGCGAGTATGTTTAATTTTGTCATATACTTCAGGTGAAGTATCTTTGAATTTTTTTGCCTGATAGGCATGTTCGGAAGTAGCCCATAAATAACCATCGTATTCTACTTGAAATGAGGAAAAGTTATCAAAAACGTAAAATTCTTTTGGATAGAAAAATACGGGGTCAGTTTCCTGTGGTTGATTTACTCTAGTATGAGAAAGTTCTTTAGTGTCCATGAAACTATAATACAGAAAATTTTCAGGGTTGGAACTTGCCAATGATCCAAGGGTAACGAATTTGATACATTGCGGAGGACACTGGGTAATATTGGAAATTATTTATCTATGTGTCCGATGAGTACTGGGCCGGGGGAAAAATTTTAAAAAGAAAGCCTATGTTTAGGATGGTAAAACATAGGCTGGTAGTACTATCTACTTCACGGGTTCATAGGTTGCTATTTGCACAAAGTTAAACTCAATTAACTGCTTTTTTGCCCTTTCAAACCCTCCCGAACCCGCTAGGGCAAAATAGAATACCCCGTCAGCGTTTCTTAGGAGGATTATTACCTTACCCATTTCATTGGCTATTTTCTGAGCGTTTGTGCGTCCCTCCTCCTCGGTGCTGACATTAAACCAATCACACATGATTTCAGGAATGTTTAGAAATGCGCCACTACAATCTGAAGCCGGGTCAGTCATTGCAAACTCCTTCCTTTTGATTTTAAGTTGGATGCATTATAGCATGCAGATCAACAGTGGTTGGATAGCTAATAAAGGCGCGCTAGCAACATTCTACCTTGGCGGAGGGCATGGGACGTACTTGGAGCTTTTTCTCCAAGTTAGCTTACGCGAGGGTGTAATCCCAACCGGGTTGCCAAGCTTTTCTTTTTCTCCAATCCTGTGCAAACGCTTCTTCCCAAGATTTCCCGACTAGTAACACATCCAAAGCGAGTTGTGGGGCTTTATGCGCAACAATAGCGATACTTTTTCCTTCGTAATTCTGTCTCAAATCCTGTAAAAATTCGAGTATTCTTAGCTTCACATCTTCATAACTTTCGCCATCAGGAAACTGCTCAGTTATATATTTCTCTTGGAGGGGCTCAACAACTGAAGATGGTTGTGCATTATATTTTCCATAGTTACATTCTCTTAATCGCTTATCCTGAAAAATAGGAGCTTCATCCTTGAAAGTCAATTCAGCAGACTTCACTGCCCTTTTTAGATCCGAACAAAACACCGCATCGAACTTTTTACCTTTTATTTGATCCCTTAAATCTATAGATTGTTGAACTCCTTTATCCGACAGTTCTACATCCGACCAACCAGAAGAAATTTCTTGTAGATTATCAGTGGTTGTTCCATGAACAAAATAGGTAATTCTTATAGACATAAGGACATTCTAACATGGCGGAGGGAGTTGGACGTACTTGGAACTTTTTTCGCGATAGCTAAATTCCCTAATACTTATCTAGATAAATAGTCTATTACCTCTGATGGCCATAATCTTACTGCGCGAGAATCGCATTTTGTAGCAACCTCTGTTTTATCTACAAAATCTATTTGAGTCAGGTCATCTCCCGGTACAGCTTTATCCGTATCGGTAGAACAAATAAACCAGCCCAAACTGGTATCTGTTTCTTCGATGATGAAATCACATAACTTTTTAATAATTCTTATTTTTAATTGTGTTTCCTCTTGAAACTCCCTCATCAAAGCGTCGGTGTCATTTTCATTTTCTTCTACATGTCCTCCCGGTATGTGCCAACCACCACTAACAAAATGGCCTTCTTTGACAATCTTTTTGCCAATCAGTACTTTATTTTTGAATAACACAATACCAGCAACAGCCCTTCGCATAAAACAATAATACTACTTAACTTTGGAACTAGGAATTGGTTGTGGTAGTAACGAATTCGTACATGGCGGAGGGAGTTTTACTTCGTAAAGCATTTCCACTCACTTCGTTCGCAGAAATGTGTTATTCGAACCTGCTTCGCTGTTCAATCAGCTTCCCTCAAGCAAAAAATATCCGGCGGTGAACGCCGGCCACTTTTTGCTGGCGGAGGGAGTGGGATTCGAACCCACGTGTGAGTTGCCCCACGCTTGGTTTTCGAGACCAGCCCGGTATGACCACTTCGGTATCCCTCCAAAGTCGAATAAAGTATACAGCATTGGTAGAATAAAGGCATCATGGAGGCACAAACGAGCTTTAAAGATAAGGTATTAGAAGAGGTACGGAGAATCCCAAAAGGCCGGGTTGCAAGCTACGGTCAAATCGCCCTTTTTGCCGGAAAACCCAGAGGGGCAAGAGAAGTCGGGTGGGTACTCAACCGATGGGGCGATGAAAAAGATACTCCCTGGTGGAGAATTATCAACGCGAAAGGTTATATAAGTATAAAACACAACGAAATTCCGGCGCTAGAACAGAAAAGACTTCTGGAAGAAGATGGGGTTGAGGTCGGGGAAGATTTTAGTGTCTCCAAAGCTTATTTCGTCTAACCTATTTTTGGAACCAGTTACTTGTATTTCTCAAAATAATCCCGAAACTTAGAGAAGCTGAATTGAAAACCAGTATGGAGCGGTTTTGGCAGATTATCTAATCTGAACCAACCAATCTCATCTATTTTATCCGGTTCGTTATTCCTAACCTCTTTTGGGTTGACTTTTATGAAAAATGGAATTGATATCCAATGGGTTTTTACCCCACCGTGCTCGCGAAAAACATCGTGCGCCGGAAGCCGCTCCTGAATCTCCCCCTTACATCCGTATTCTTCGGCAACCTCTTTCAAAACGTTCTCTTCGATACTTACTCCAAAATCTAACTTTCCGGAACCCGGGTCCCAATTACCATTTTCGTCTCTACACTTTTTACTCCTCTTATGAAGCAAGAAATTGCCTTTTCCATCGTTACAGTAGAAGGGTGTTGCAATACCTATAAAATCTTCGCCGATTTTCATAATATTTTTCTAGTACTAAAAGTTTTTGGTGGACCGTAGCGGAGTAAGAGCTTGCTCACTCACTTCGTTCGCTGCGCTTCCTCATACATTGCTCCGCAATGACGAACCACTTCGTAGTTCTTCGCTTTAGATTCACAGAAAAACTATCGGTAGCCAGGCTACCGCTACTTTTTCTGGTGGACCGTAGCGGAGTCGAACCGCTGATCTCCGCAATGCGAATGCGGCGCTCTACCAACTGAGCTAACGGCCCCCATACAGCATAAACAACTGAGGCAACGTGCCAATAGTACCTTATACCGCCGAAAAATCCAACTCTACTTATTGTGATTCCACACCGGGTGCGCGTGTCCTAGAGCTTTTCTTTCCTTAAGATAATTCACGTGCTCTTCGCGCTTGGCGTTTAATTTTGCAACGTCAAATCCGGCATCACTAATTATTTTGACTGCAAATTCTCCGCCTATAAAGTGGGGCAAAATAACATAAGTAGCACCATTTTCATAAAGTTTTATTGCGTCGTCGATATTGTATGAAAGGAGCAGCACAAGAGAATCCGCATTCTCTGAGCGAATTTTTGATAATAGAAAGTGGTTTGTTTCGTACTCGGGAACGGTAGAAATAACTATCTTTGCCCTTCCAATAGAAATTTCCTCCAGAAATTCGCTGTCCTCGGCATCGCCGTAAATGCAATTTATTCCCTTGCCTGTTAATTCCTTAATAATGTCGGGATCAAAATCGATCGCCAAAAACTGCGTCCCAAATTCCTTAAATATTTTCACGAAATCGTAACCTGCCCTGTTGCAACCGAACAATACGGTGTCGTAGACACGGTCGGGGGCATCTTCAACGGCGGGCGCCCTGCTTTCAAATATTTTTAAGATCGGCACAAAAAGCGGGTAAATTTTCTCAGCATGCACAATTAGGTAGGACGACAGGGCTATGCTTAAAAATCCCAGAATTGTAATTACACTTACGACCTCTCCGGAGACGTGCCCGACCTTTAAACCCAGGAGGGCAAATATCATCGAAAATTCGCTGATTTGGGCTAGACTCACTCCGGTTAGGAAGGCTGTCTTTTTGGAATAGCCGAAAACTTCTACCAAAATTCCAAGAATTAACGGTTTCCCGAATAGAACAAAAGCCGCCAAAATTGAAAGGGGCACAAACATTCCCGACAAAGTATCAAAGGAAATCTGATATCCGAGGGAGATGAAAAACATAACGATGAAAAAGTCACGCAAAGGTTTTAGACGCGAACTTATTTCCGAGCTGTACGGCAAGATTGATAAAGAAACTCCGGCAATTAGGGCGCCGATTTCAACCGAAAATCCGAGTATCCCAAAAAGGGTAGCTAATCCGAATCCCCAGGCCAGTGAAAAAATGAAGAGATACTCTTGGGAGCGGGCAAAAAACGCACCTAGCGCCGGCATTGCGTAGTAGCTTACGAGTGAGATTACCAGAATCACTGCGAGACCCTTAACTATTAGCAGTAAAAACGAGGAGAGTCCTTCGCTGCCTCCCGCTATTCCCGAAACCGCGATTAAAGCTACGGCGGCTAAAATGTCCTGAAGGAGCAAGACGCCGATTGTAAGACGGCCGTACAGTTTTTCGAGATCCTTTTTGTCTGAGAGAAATTTTAAAACGACAATCGTACTACTAAAAGATAGCGCTATTCCGATATACAAACTTTCTATAACCGGAAAATTTAAAAGCCGCGAAATCAAAAATCCGAAAAATGATGTGAATAAAACCTGAAGGAATCCGATTAAGAAAGAAGTGGTACCGAAACTTTTAAGTTCTTTTGGGTTAAGGTTTAGTCCGACAATGAAAAGCAGGATTGCGATACCCATCTGGGAAAAGGCCGACATGGATTCATTCGAGCTCAACAAACCCAAAACGTGCGGACCGAGGATTATGCCTGTAAGAACGTACCCGATGACGATGGGCTGTTTGAGAACGCGCATTACACCGGCGAGGGCAGCCGCTACAACAATGATCACACTAAGTTCAGTGAACAGGTTCATGTATTTATTAGTTTAAGGCAATTGGGTTGGTTTGGGAATAAACAGCGTTGGAAATACCCCCGAAATTTCTAACGCACCGCAGCACATCAGTTCAGAAATTAAATCTCTACACAAAAGCTCGGTGTGTTAATCATTTTTTATAAAGTAACCGGTCTTTTCTTTATATTGTTCCAGTTTTATTGCTGTTTCAGAGATAAATTTATATGTTTCAGCTGTAAACGGCTTTTCCTTCAACTCTTTGGCGAATTCCCTGTCTTGAAACATTTTAATAAACCCGTCAGTATAAACACAAACTAAATCTCCTTTGTTGAGGGCTACCTCACCTGTTTGGAGATATTGGTCAAAACCTTCCCTACCATCAATGACACCATAACCATACTCCTTACCTTCAATAACTACTTTGTGATTTCTGATATTCTCCCGCCAATGTCTTCTGGTTCCTATTTTTCCCCAATCAAAATTACCATCGAGGTATTTAGCCGACATCTCAACGTAGGATTTCAACATCGGGTGGTCAACAAGATCGTCTCCAAATACAGAAATAAAACAATCATCTAAAACTCCATAAAGTAGTTTATTTTCTTTTATCCAAACTACCGATGCAGCAGCTGCTCCAATAGTAAATCCATTATTTTTTCTTTCTGCATATAAAGGAGAATGTAAATTATATTCGGCAACTTTTTTGTTTGCTTCCGAATAAGCCGACTTTATTGAGTCGGTTGTAAATTCTTTTCCTTCAAGGTATTTAATTACTTCATTACATACAATTCGTGCAACCTCATAAGAATCTGAAGGCATTGGATATAGAGTTGGGTCTGTGGGGTCGTGCGTTACACCATCTGCAACTACAAAAATACCTTCTTTTGTAGAATGGAGATAGGAATCTTCCTGAGGAGCATACGGGTGCTTTAGATTGTTCTCATGATAAAGAATATGCTTCATACCTCTATAGTAGCATGCTGAAATTCCATGGCGCACCCGGAGGGACTCGGCCACGCGTTCTCGCCTGCTGGCAATCCGCCCGGCCCCGGCTCGGCACCGCCGTGCCTGCGCCATTCGAGTCTTCAAGTACAACAATAAAATTTCGTAAGCATCCTTTGGGTACTTACGAAATTTCATGGCGCACCCGGAGGGACTCGAACCCCCGACTTCAGCGTCCGCAACGCTGCGTTCTATCCTCTGAACTACGGGTGCCTATTTACAGGGTGATTATATATTAAATTTGCTTTTGACGTTCTCGAAAAGCTTATCGAGAAAGGACATCGGCTCCACTGAAAGATAAGTTATGTGCTTATCCAACGACTCTTTTATTTTAGCCTTGTCGGCGGGATTGAAACTAAAAAATAAACGCCCGGGAAGGTAGGTGTAGGTATCTACAATCATAATCTCCGCCCCTGCGATTTGTTTAAAAAAGAATTGCCTGAGGTCGTGCCAATAATACATGGAGTCACCGTACTTAATTCCGTGGCTCGATGCTTCCACATGAACAGAGTGCTCGGGCAGCCTGTTAAGCGACACCAGGAAAAAAATCAAACTCGCCACAACAAAGATCAACCCGAACTCCTTCATTACCACGAGCAAAAGTGCGATAACAACAGCTATAATAATAAAGGTCCTTGAGAATCTTTTGTTCATCTCTTTGACCTCAGCCTTAACTACCGACTCCCATTCAACGTATATTTCTTTCGGTGCAAGAGTTTGGGGGTCAAAACCATCAGGTCGTTTATTATCGGACGGTTTTTGGTTGGTCAAACCTACAAAGTTCAAAATCTTTGAGTATGGTATTTGCATAGTCCAATAATAGTTTTTTTACCGATAGAACGCAATAAATGCGAAACATACTTAGAGTTTTCCGCTCCGGAATTATTTCGTAATGTGCTTAAATATCCTCTTCCCCGCAAGACCATCACCGAAGGGGTTTTTCCAATGTCGTTTCTGCAACAAAGAGTCTGTTATTCCTTTTCGGATCTTTTTAGGGTCACTCCCGACCAATACGTTCGCTCCGACCTCAATAGTTTCGGGTCGTTCGGTATTATCCCTGATAGTTACACAGGGAATACCTAATATACAAGCCTCTTCCTGCACTCCTCCGGAATCGGTCAGAATTACTTTTGCCGATTGCTCCAGCGTCAGCATTTCCAAAAACCCAACGGGCTCAATCAGCTTAAAGGTGCTCGGGTCAAGATTAATATTAAATGTTTCCAAGTTTTTCATGGTCCGCGGGTGTACGGGAAAATAAACCGTTAGGTTGTTTTCGACGGCTGCGGAATGAACTGCTTCAAGAATACGGTAAAGTGTTCCGCGGTCATCTACGTTTGACGGACGGTGAAGCGTTAAGAGAGCGAAACGTTCGCTTTTGTATTTATCGGCTAGACGACCTTTTCTCAGTATTTTTTTACCCCTATACACGGCGTCCACAACGGTGTTTCCCGTGACAAATATCTTCGACGCCGATATTCCTTCGCCCCGGGCTATGTTTGCCTGTTTTTCCGTGGGACAAAACAATGCATCCGAGATGTGGTCGGCCACGATCCTGTTTATCTCCTCGGGCATGGTGCGGTCGTAGCTTCGCAGTCCCGATTCAACGTGGCCTATCCTTACATTTAATTTCGAGGAGGCCAACGCCCCTGACAAAACCGTATTAGTGTCTCCCTGAACTAAAATCCAATCCGGTTTCTCTTTAATAAGTACCTCTTCGATTCCGACGATCATTCTGCCTATCATTTTCCCGTGAAGCCTCTCCTGAACATTAAGGTTGTATTTGGGTTCGGGTAACTCCAGGTCTTTAAAAAAAATCTTGTCCATGTTTTCCGAGTAGTGTTGGTTAGTGTGAAGAATAAAAAAGTTTGCCTTCTCTTCCCGGCATATTTGAATTATAGATGATAACTTTATTATTTCGGGGCGGGTTCCCAGTATTATTCCGATCTTTGTTCTGTGTCGCTTAGCAGTCATTATAAGTTGTTGTTTCTTGGCGGAGGGTACAGGATTCGAACCTGTGGACGGCAATTAACCGTCACGGCTTAGCAAGCCGCTGCATTACCGCTCTGCCAACCCTCCAGGGATATATACGGCCACATTAAGCGGGGTTATATGCCGCACCATTATAGCAAACTTTTTCGCGTTTACTTAGGGCGAGACACTGAACTTCCGCCGCTCCCGCCGCGTATAAAACTTTAGTTGATTCTATAAAGGTGGCGCCGGTCGTACTTATGTCATCCACGAGTAGAATCTTTTTTTCTTTTATTTCAGATGGGTTAGTTACGGCAAACGATCCTCTTACATTCTCTCGCCTGCCTTCTCTATCCTGCGTGTGCTGCGCTTCGGTATTTCTCACTCTAATTAACAAATTTTTGTTCAGGGACAAATGAAATTTCTTGGAAAATTCCTCCGCTATCATATTTGCCTGATTAAAACCGCGGGACGCAAGTTTCTTAGGACTGGAAGGAATCGGCAGGCATAAATCCGTTGTAGGGACGCCCCACATTTCATCGTAAACACCGGCGGCCTCTCTGCATAACTGGCGTAAGCTCAAAAACTGTTTTGCTCCATATTTGGAAAATTTTATGCAATCTCTAACTTTTCCCGAGTAGCTGTACACGCATAAAAGGCGCGAGGGCACCGGAACTTTAGCCTTTTCCGCGCAATGCTTGTGGGTATAACCGCTTTCTGAGGGTAAGTCGCAGAGTAAACAATACTGTGTAGGAAGTAACGAACATTCAGCCAGGCACGTGCCGCAAAAAATCTCTCCCTCGCTACCGCAAAACACACATTTGGGCGGAAATAAATATTTTAGTAAGTTCTCCATAGGTTATCCACAACGCATTTTATATTGTTATTACAAGGATTAAATACATGGGGACTCATAGTATGGGACAGTTGGTGTCCTGTAGTAATAATACGCTTGGAGGCACCTGTTAAAAGGAGCAGCCCTCTAACCAAATTAGAATTTTGTAGACATCCTGATGAAATGTCTGGTAACATTTCGGTTTGCGATAAATAAGAAAAGAGAGACGGATATAAAAGCGGGGCCGGAAGGCTCTGTTTTTTTTACGGAGAAAAAATATGCCCCTCTACAAACGGGATTAAATTTTTTAAGACAGCATTAACTATACTGCTAGAGCCCAACCTTAGAATGAGTATTAAAATGGGACACTAGCTTATCTAGCCGCATAATCGTAACTTGTTAAGCAGCTTCCTGCAAAACCATATATTAGAATTAGGTACATGTAGTTACAGGAGTAAGGAAAAAATGGGTGTGGGAACTAATAACATATTAGTACCACGTTTCTCAAATAATGAACTGGTAACTACAAAACCAACTCCCGACAGCTCTTTTCTTGTTAAAAACGAGTCCAGTTCTAACAACTCTTCCTCTCGGATTGTATCCTTATTTTTAACTTCAACGGGATAAATCTGACCGTCTGTTTCAAAAACAAAATCTATCTCTCGATGTGTTTTTGTATTATTCCAATGAGGAATGCTATCATATATATTTCCACTTGCGCATTGTTTAAATCTTAACAATGCGTTATGAACTATATTCTCAGCTATTACACCCATGTACGCTGTATCCTTCTCTAAATCCTTTTGGTTTTTAAACAAGAGAGTATTGACTACACCTGAATCTATAGAGTAGATCTTTTTGTTTGACTTTATAGTTTCCTGCTTATTTGTAAACGAAAAAGGCAAGCTGACAAAAGCATAATGTGAGTCCACATAGTAATCTATGTATCTTCTAACCGTCCTCTCATCTTTAAGACCAATCTTTTCAGCAAGTGAGTTTAACTTAAATACACCACTTATATTCATACATATATTTACCATCAACCTTTCAAACGCTAAAGGTTCCCTTATTTGCTCTTCCTGCAAAACATCTTTTGAAAAAGTCATTTGCAATATATCGCGTAAGTATTTATTAACATCCTCTTTATCCTTATTCTCAACTACATAAGGAAACCCACCGTATAAAGCATAATCTTTAAACAAATTTACTAACGCTGATGAGTTTTTAACGTGTGTTAAGTTATTTACAATTTCCTGTATCTTAATCATATTCGGTGCTTTAAGTAACTCATGGAATTCATCTCGCAACTCGTCTATTTCCCTTAAAGGGATATCGAGTGCATTGGTACTAGACTCATATCCAATAAAGTCACGGAAACTGAAAGGGGACAAAATTGTAACGTGAACCCTACCTACTAATGGATTCTGAATTCCTTGCCTCAATTTAGTACTGGAGGAACCAGAAATAAGAAATTTTATTGGGTACTTCAAGTCTATGTGATTTTTAACCTCGGCATCCCAATTAGGCAGTGCCTGTGCTTCGTCAAGAAAAATATAGACTGTGTCTTCAACAGAAGATAAGTCATCATCAAGAATATACTTCTCATAAGTCTTTATGACCGCACTTAAAATATTTTTATCCAAAATGTTTTCTCTCAAAATGGTGTTATCGCCTTGGACAAAAAGTATTTTCTTAGGATCTACCCCCGACCTAATTAAAGAATCAATAAGTTGATACATCAACACGCTTTTTCCAACTCTTCTGCCACCAATAAGAAGCGTGGCTAGCTCATTGTTTTGCATTGTATCCTTTAGGATGCTCAACTCTTCTCGAACATATGGTTTTAAGAATTTAGAAGGGACTTCCGCAGTCTTAAACCACGGGTTTAGCTTCTTTACAGTATCTAAAATGTTATCTAACTCTATCTGCATCATAATGCAATGATTATGATACATCGTGATGCAGAGAAAATACAGCATTATAGTGTATAGGAGGACTTTTGGCTTTTATAACAGCCTATGACTTATGTACCAGGCAACACAAACGGATTTCGACATACGAAGCATACCCGAATATACTTGTTGCTTTTCAAAATTTCATGGTGGAGATGGGGGGAATCGAACCCCCGTCTTGAGAACTTCTCATGCAGCTTCTACAAACTTATCCAAGCTTATCTTAGATAGAGCCGGGTGCTTGAAGAACCTTTTCTGCCCTACCGCAAGCTAAGATCTTCGGATTTTTCATCCACGGTGTGCCAACACGGCTGATGCTGACATGACCTCTTCCCGGATTTATTAGACCCCGTAAACCCTTCCGGGCAAAAGAAACGGGATCCACAGCGTTAATAAATTAAGCTGCTACGGCGGCCATTGCTGGTACGCCTACAAATGCGTCTTTATCGGCATTTATGGTTTTGCTAAATATAAGGGTTCAGCTCCCCTGCTTGCGACTGCACGAAATCGGACTCAATCAAATCCTGTGCATCCCCTTGTTAAAGTACACGCGTATTTTACCACGAAAATAGGATTAATTATAACTATAGGTCGTCATTCCATGCGGTTAACGGGACATTATTTCTTTCGCTTCCCGCGCCAAGTCGAGCTGTAGCTGCCGTTCTTTTGTAACTACCTTTTTTTCAAATTCCCCCTTACCCTTGGCAACCGCAATTTCCAGCTTTATGCGTCCGTTCCTAAGAACCAAAGCTAAAGGAACGGCCGTTTTCCCTTTTTCTGAAATGTCACGGAGGACCCCTAATACCTCATTTTTGTTAAGAAGCAGTCTTCTATTCCTCTTAGCATCCTCCTCGACAAAGTTTTTGGATTGTTTAGAGTAGCGGCCGATGTATAAATTGACTACATAAAGCTCGCCGTCCTCACCTTCTACATAAGAGCCCTCAAAACTTACTTTTCCCTCACGGATTGCTTTGACTTCATAGCCTTTTAATTCCAATCCTGCAACATAAGTCTCGAGGACCGCAAAATTGTGCAAGGCTTTTTTATTCTTTGCCAGAACGTAATCTTTTTTAGCTAAAATATGGGCTCCCATAGGTCCATTTTAACAGGTTTTCGAAACGGTTGATGGTATAATTTAGGGGACTTTATGAGGTACAAATTTCTGAGCGGAAAATATATTTTTTCATTATTGCTGTTCATTTTTGCGGCGGGTATTGGAAAAACAACTACACACGCTGCGGACTTAACAGATCCCTCAGATGTTTTCGAACCCGGAACAACGTGCCGTAAAACTGAAGATCCAAGACTCGGTGTAGTTTGCGGAGTAGTAAGAAGTGCCACCCCACAGGAAGTAGATGTCGGAGGTGCCACTACGGCCAGTCCAAATCCCCCTATTGAAGGGGTTTCTGTTTATATGTACGAATGCGACCCCACTTCCCCTACCTGCAAAAGCGACGGGGCTCTAACAAACATCTTCTCCTCAACCTCCTCCGATGAAAATGGTTACTACTACATAACAATGAGGAAAGTCGGAAACAACCAAATAAGGTACCTCGCATTTGCCTGCGGGGGGAAATTAGCAGGGCTATTTAGAATACCTTCTTACGCAAGTTTTACGTTGAACACCCCCTTAAGCTGTACAGGTGCCTCAAGCTATGCACCACCCCCGCCCCAATTAAATCCGGTAAGTTTTAACAAGTTGAGCTGCGATATAACGAGAACTAATCCGGCAGACACTTCTCTTCTTCCCTCATACGAGGGTACTTTTAGTCAGGCCTACAAACCTGAGCTCGAATTTAATTTTTTCCTGAAAATAACTAACGCGGATTCGAGATATAAAGTGCGGGGAAGCGTAATCGGAGAGTTCGACAGATGGCTAAATGATCCGGACGTCACTCCGGATAAAGGAGCTTTTTATCACGAAGATTGCCAGAGAATATACGGCAGTCAGGATACCGTAAGCGCCCTTTGTTTTAACCCCCCTGCGGGTTCAACTATAGCACAGCAGGGAACAGCCCGAAATGCTTACGAAAACAACCTTTACACCAACGCCCTGTTTACCAGGATGAATTTTTTACCTAATATTCCGATTAAAAACTCCTTGTTATTCTTTAAAGACATTACTGCCAGACAGGATGTCGTAAATTATTCGCAAAACCCCACCGCCCCTGCTCAGCTTCTGCACACAATTTTCAGTAACTGCAGAGGAAGCGTTTACCTAAGAGAAAGGAACGATACGACCAAAGATGTTTTGCCCGAATGCGATGAACTAAAATCATGCAATTCTGCAAGTGCGACAGTTGAAGGAGATTATAGAAATAGACAATACAGCGCAGGGCCCGCCAGAAATTTGGCTAATCCTGCAATCTTACTATCGGAGACTGAAGCAACTTTAGATGACAGTATAAAAGGTACATACGTTTGCCAAAAAGGCGGGACAAAGATAAAAATAGGCGACATACAACCCCCATGGAGCTACTGCACGCCCGGTAAAGCAGGGTGCACGTTTGTTCTGGATAAAACATACTGGAATCCTGAATTTTCATATTTTTTCGGAAATAAAGGTACATCAACAAAGGTTGGGTACAGCTTTGAAGGAACAAACGATACTTTTTACGGAGCCGGCGTAAATCAAAAAACGTTTACCAGAAACCAAGAAAAGGGCGGTGTTCCCGTAAAGGGAGGAACATACTACTCGGATAATAACTACGCCCTATCCAGAAACAACGGACTTACACCCATTATGGCGGGGATTGCTACATCAGAGCTTAGTAAAACCAGCTATAGTTTAAGTTACGTCCTTCAAAGGCCGGGGGAAACATTGGAAGATAAAGCGCTCTATGACCAGGGAACAATCAAAATAGAGGATGCGGGATCAAACTTACTCTCATTCTGCGAAAATTCCAATGTTAACAACCACAACGACGTGTTCTTACCGCAAAACGAAGCTACTGTGGATATGAATAATGATTTTAAAGGCAACCAGGACCATTATTTTGATACCGTAGAATTAAGCCCAAAAGGCAAAAGAACAGCCACCTCCACCATATTCTATACAACGGCCGCAAAATTCAGAGAGTATGCCTACGAGAACCTTACAAACGAGGTCACAAAGAGAATGGATATATACGACAGTCTTTTGACGTCATCCCACGGCTCGGGAAGCTATAATCCTATTACCTTGTTTCTCACATGGATAGGTGCGGCGATTAATAGCGGTCTAGGGTCGGACAACAAATCGTATTTTGACAGAACCAGTACTTATAACCTTGACCCGGGCGCAGGAGACTTAAGAGACGACATACAGGTAGGATTTGACCTGAGCGAGGAGAATTTTGAGAATGTTTTCGGACTGCCTACCACAGCAAATTTATCCAGCGACCAGTGGGGAAATTCAGCCTGCTACCCTTGGAACGAGATAGGTGTCGGAGATAGCTGTTACGAACGTTGGAATGCCCCAGCTCCGAGCGAAATTACAAGAACATGCAAGGTTGAAAACTGTGTGACGGTACAGGAAGTGGAAACCTGCACTTGCCAGGTGGTCAATGGAAGCGTCGTAAAGTATGGCTGCGCTCCATCAGTTAAAACAGAACAATGTCCGACAACAGGGGACACTACACTAATCCAACAATGCATAGAAAAAAACATAGATTGCATGAGTGGGGGAACTCCGGATCTCTCCTGTATGAGTCAAAATTATGGTTACAATCTGGACGCCAACGTCACCTGCCCCGCTGAGAGTTCCGACAGCTATTGGGGAAGTCTGAACACCATGCCTTCTTCAGGGTGCGTAGTTTACAACTGTCCCGGTGAGATAGGACCTAGGGAATACTGTGTCGGCCAAGAAAATACTTCCTGCGCAATAAAGAGGGTGGATGAAAGCGACAAGGGGCATGCATGTAACTTGCAGGACGCAGGCCCGTATACCTGCGCCGCCTCCGTTTCCAAAGACTCCAACTTTAGATCATCACAATCAACTTTCAGGGAAGCAACTCCGGATGTTGGCTTAGATTCCACAAAAATAATAAATAACGAAATGTGGAAAAAGCTTTCTCACCCCCTCACAAACAAAGTTTACGGAAATCTTGCTTTTATGTCCGCTAACACATCGGTAAGTCAGGACACTACCAATGTTTCTGAGAATAAGAATAAAGACATTATGGGATTCGGGGGGGCTGCTCCGGAATATAAAATGATATCTGCCCACGCACTATACGTTAATCCCTATTCCGGAGGAGATACTTTAAACTATCACTGTATTAACAGCGAGCTAGGCTCCAGCACAGGATGGTTATGCCCCCTCAATCCGGTGCCTATTCCTGAAATAATAGATCCAAATGTGCTTGCGCAAAGCTTAGTTCCCGCGTGCCAACTTTCCACTACACAGGAGTGCACAAATAATTTTGGAAGCGGCATCGGAGCACTCTCCCCCACCTTCAGATTAATTGTGGACGCGGCTGCAAGTATATATCAGGTACCGGCAGCATCGATAATAACCTATCTAAAAGTTGTGCACAAACCGGACATACCTTTGTATCAATATCTGTTTTCAACTGCAGGCGAACAGGCTCTTTTTGAAGCCAGCTTTCCCTGGTATGGTAAGGTGTCCCAATGCGACGACACAAACACTGCAGCTATAGGACCTTACGATTGGATAAAGACTTGGTTTGATAAAGTGGACATTTCCTCAGAACTGGATGCCCTGTCCGCCGGAAGAAGCGCTGTCGCGTCCAGATGTAACTTCCTTGATGCCACGTTCGCTGCGGCTAAAGAATTATCCGGTTCAGGTTGCGCAAATTTGACATGGCCCCAAGCCTCCGAATCGATAAAGGATCTTGCATTTGGAGGAAATAGGGTCGGGGCATACGCTGATACTGAACTAGCAGGTTACTGGACGGAAAAAGGTATCCTGTGGAGCTCGTGCTACGCAGGAGGCAGCGCAACGCAACTACCGAACTAAACAAACTAACGCTGATTATCTTTTCTTCTGACCCGTACCCATAAACTCTTCAATTCTCTTTTCCATTCCTATTCCTATTCCGAAACAGTAGAGAATTATGAAAATCGGCATTGCCATCGATAAAAGTACTCCGACACCTGCAGTTTCAACAGCGTAATCCAGAGCAACGAACATAGCGATGATCGTTCCCAGAGGCAGAATAATACCCATCGCGAACAACGTGAGCGTATATTTGGCCATTCTCATAAACCACCCTTTTATCTTTTCGTCGTTTCCGGGCACGGCACCCAGTGCAAATTCCAGCGGGGCAGTTAGTATTGAAAGTATTATCTTGATATAAATGATTATTGCTTTGAAGTTAAATATCAGACCGGCGACCAAATATATAATTACAATCGCAACTATCGCCAATAAAAATATAGGTCCGGTACCTGTTAAAGAAATCAAGGGAATCATGGTTGCCCAAAGTCTGAGAGCCCCTCCCTGCGCAATAGTGCCTGCTATAGCGGTTCCTGCAAAACTGTCCCTGAAAATGCTTTCTGCGATTGCCCAATTACTTTTAAATAAAGTCCAACCCAAACTTCCGATGGTAGCTCCAATCGGATAACTGAATGTGATTAGTATTATGGCTATTATTATTCTGGGCAAAGCGTACTGAACGCTGACCACCAGCTGAGAACTGATTTTTCTTCTCAAGATAATAATTATTCCTGTGTAAAGAAGGATGATAGCCATCAAAGCATATGCAAGATTTCGGAATACTTTCCAGGTACCCAAAATCGAATTAAGCAGAGCGTGACCGTAGTCCTGTGTTGCCGCAAACGTTTTGTTAACTATCGGAACCCTTGATAAAGTATCGTTGACATAAAAAGCAAGGTTGGCGGGCAAAGGTTCGTTCATTGTGAAATTTTCAGTTAAGTAAGCCGCGCCCAGCAACGTTCCTGCAACCCGACTTTGTGAGTAGGAAGCTAACCAATTGGTTGTTCCTGCCGAACCCCCGGAAGGTTGGGAATTCAACATTTGATCACACACCGCTGTGTCGGTCCCCGAGCAATCGTAAAAGTATCCGATGCCTCCTGTTGTAGGTAAACTCAGTTTGGTGGCCACATAGCTACCGCAATTTACGGTCTCGGTTATTCCAAATCCTGAGACGGTGCTATATGCCGAAGTGGCCACGGATGTAACAAAATCTTTTGTAGTTAGAGGAATTCCTAATAAGTCGCTGAAAAGGTTTTTATCGAACATTCTTTTTTCAACCTCGCACTTCGGGTCGGCGGCAAAAACAGATCCCTGTACAAGAGAAAATATGATTGAAAAAATGACGACGGGTAATAAAAATTTCGTTGTTTTACTCATAAATTCCTTTAAATAGATGGTTTCCTTTTTGTCCCCCTAATTATAGAATACTATCATATGGCAAACAATCCCCTATTTCCGGGGTACATACCACAAAAAGAGGGGGACTCTACCAACCCGCTTTTTCCGGGGTATTCTCAAGGACAAAGGGCTTATAGACCGCCCCCCGGAGTTCCCCTAGGAAAATATGAATACAATGCCGACTACTGGCTGGAGCAGTTGGATCAGATGTCTTTTGACGCGGGAAATCTTCCTAAGTGGTTTTTAGATAGATATGTTGATGACTTTAAGAGCAATCTGAAAGCAACTTACAATCCTGGCGATATACCGGTAGAGCAGATGGATGATTACGACCAAGACGTTATGCCGGGCGTATCTAGCATCAGCCTGACCCTCGACCCGGCAGAATGGCAGGATCCCGGCAAGGTGTTGGAAAAAACGGCGAAAAGCTGGATAAAGGCCGGCACCGGTCTACGGTTCCAGAAAAAAGGCTGGGGGCTTGAAGCGTGGCCGGTAGATTTAACTGACTACGACACCCGTGTTAAATCGGGTATGTGGCGAGTTGCGATGGGATTGCAAGAGGATGTTAGCCCCCTGGGAAGAGAGGGAGGAGTGTCAATTACCTCCGCAACTAAGGCAATGGCAGGTTCTCCGGACAGCAGTGGAGCACTTTTCAACTTTCCTGAAGCCGACTACGTCGACGGGGTGGGAAAAATTTATGAAACGATGGCTAAGAATGTTGTGGATGTCCAAAAAGTTATGCAGGCCGGTCAGAAAAGGGACGGCAAGTTCGACAGCTTTGTATCATCTCTATCCAAAGGAATTGGAGCAGAGCTTAATGGAAAATACAATGTGCCCGACCTCGACGAGGCAGGAGTCCAGAAAGTCGACAGCAAGGGAAATCCACTGACCAAATCCAAAAGCCGTGTAGAGCTCTTTTCGCAACTCTATTCCGACCCCAAACAAGCGGAAAACTTCCAAAATGCCGTAAAAATATTAGCCGAAAAAAACAAACTGGCCAACGATATGGATATAGTTATGGACGGAGCTATATCAGGTAGGTTCGGACTTAAAAGTGCCCTCAAAGCGAGAATTTCCGGAAGCACGGACGAAGAAGCCCGTTGGGACTCCAAAGAAAGTCCGACAGGAACTCAGACGCGATTTGAAGCAAAAATGGCGTCTTTAAAAACAAACATCTCTAATAGGTTGGCAGCAACCGGGGACGACTCGATTGACCAGACTATTGAGCGTGTAAAGAAAATTGATCTGGCATCCGCAACAGCACTTCAGAAACATACTGACATGTATAAAGAGTATCTACGTAAAGTACAAGACGCTCTTAATACGTACACAGGAGACGACCGCCAGTTATATAACAAAATAGCGAACATCACTGTGAACGGAAAAGAACTAACCGGAGGTGGTTTGTTCGACACGAGTATTCACCGCGGTCTGTTGAGACAGATGGAAAGCGACATCATACTGCCCGGAAAACTAACAAGTGTTGATAAAAGGTTTCAAATAGGCACCTATCTCAGTGAGCTAGAGCAGTTGTCAAAACAACCAAATCTAAACGGAGAAACTTTGGAACAGCTTTTCCAAAAGGACGGACAAGTTTACAAAGGGTTTTTTGCGAACAAAGCACGAATGGTGGCCTCCAGGTTGGAGATAGATAGAGGTTCTTACGCTATACAGGAATTTTACGACGCTGTAACAGAAGGAAAGTTTATGGAGAGGTACGTTTGGAACAAGCTATCTAAGAAACTGGTCGGGTATACCCCGGGGGAGATTGCGACACAAACTCTCAACAAAGTCGGATATTTTGGACTAGTTATCGACGATAACTACATTTCCGATGGACTGAGAAACAGTAAACGCTTTAATGATGTCTTCCGTCATAAATTTACTGTAGAACTTGACAATAAAGATGGAGTATTTCAGGGCGGTAATAAAATAGGAGCGACCTTTCTTGGAGATAAAAAATTAGCAGCGGTTGAAACTTTAGGGAACACACTATCAAACGTTAGTCACCTCAGTGATGACGATTTGCTGGACTTGATTAGAGGGAAAACAGCGGATGGAACAGCAAGAAAAATCACAGACACTGTCCTGGACAAAAATGGAAAGCTTGTAAAGATTTATGGTGAAAAACTACCGGGTTTTTGGAGCAAAGACGATCATTTTCTAGAAATCGTACAAAAGCAAATCGACGATTTTAAGGAATGGCTAAAAACAAACGGAGCATCTGTTGGAATTTCTTGGGACGATTTCCAGGCAATGGACGCAGACACCCAAAAACGCGTCCTTGCACTTTTCAATGGTCTGAATAAAGAAAACCAATTCTATGGGTCTCTAAAGATAACCAAGGAGTTCTCCGGTGCAATTCAGAGATTGGGGGTAGGACTGAACAAACTCCAAAACAAAATCTTCGGCTTTGCCCTGTTTCAAAAAGCTATCCGTCCCGTTCTACAAATAAAAACGATCGTTGCAGAAAAAATCTCAGAAGTAGTTGCTACTATAATAACCGAACTTGCGACCAAATTCCTTCATGCAGCAACCGGCGGTGCCACCGTTGTCTTGGATTATTTGATAGAAAAAGTTTTAAAACCCCTCGTACGTTTCATAACAAGAAAAGTTGTTGAATTCGGACAAAACTTTGTGGGCGCATTGGCTCAGGGAGATATAAACAAAGCAATAGCGCAAATAGACAAAGAGATTGGGCAAGTCGTTAAGTTTTCAATGTATGTTATAGGAATTCCGCTAATACTAATCTATATTCTGGTATACGGATTGTTCGGAACTGTCCTCAGTTCTATATCTCCAATCGACCCAACCAGGGACAATAGCGGGTATGGAGGAACGGGGGCCGGACTTCCCCAAGGAGAAAACGCACTGATTAAAATTGAAAAGGACGTGGAGGTTTCGTTTGCCAGTGGAACACCAAATAAACTCAACCCTACGGAGAGTCTGGATAACGGCGAACTCGTACCCGGAATAACGGCAACGTACACGATAAGGATTACTCCCAAGGTCGACATCGAAGGAGCCTCAGTCGTGTTTTCCGATGTGGTCACTCAGCTAACTAAGAACGGGGAAACGACGGTTGCGACTCTCGCAGACAATCAAAATCTTGGGGCGTTCACGGCGGGGGAAACTTACACGCTAACCCTTAACGGGGTTTCACTAGGCACCGCTTTTGAAAACTCGTTATTAAAAAACACGCTTTCGGTGGAAACCCCAAGCTTTCAGGGAACCGCCGCAGAAACGGTTACCTTCGCCAGATATTTAAGGATAGGGACTCCTCCGGTTCCCATGGATTGCTTTGTATTTCAAGGCTTCCCCGGAGGTGAAAGAGCAAACTTTGAGGCCGCTTTGTGGAACATCTCGGGAATTACAGGAACTTTTTTGGGCACTCTTTGTTCGGATGACAAAAAGATAACGCTTAGCAGAGTAAGCGGCGGAGGCGGGTACTGCGGATTCGCTTCGGGGAGCGGAATAATAACTTTTAACGACACATGCACCAGCTACTACACAAGGTTAAATGCCACAAGCTATCTCCTGGCTCACGAATTGGGACACATTTATAATTTTTGGCGGTTAAACACAAGTACCGCCGTACCGGGGTTCCCTGGAGGATTTGACTCCGTAAAGGGACTTGAGGGCGGAAAAACATTACCTACGTATGACGGAAACTGCACCACGAATAACAGCACCGGCGAGGATTTCGCCGAAACTATCGGCGACATGGTAGCAATAAATACTTTCGGTTCCTGCTCGGCAACAGCAAAACTTACTTACCCTCTTGGCGACTACAACGCCTTTTGGGATAAATTCCCGGTGCATCAAAGGTTTGCTCAGGAAGTATTATTTGTACGATAATAAAAATATGTTAAACCGGATTAAAAAATACACTCCCTACATTATTTTGGCTGTCGCACTGATTATATTGCTTGCAGTTACAAACACAGAAAAACCAAAGGAAGGCACTCCCCCGGCAGGATTTACCACTTCGACCGGAGAGCAGAGCGTCGTTACGACATACCCCCTGGATCAAACACCCGGCGACACAATATCAAGCGTAGAAGAAACCCACCAAAATCTCGAAAAAGTTGGCCAGGAAAATATTGGGAAGGGATTTACCATAAACAGGTACACGGATAAAGACACCTACCGTTCCGTCGATGTCATAACTAATGAAGAAACAAAAGTGGTGGGAGTAATGAGACCGGCGGCAACTGACCAGGAAAAAAACGTAACCAGTTTAAAAGAATATTACAAGTTAGGGACACCGGACGCTGTAATGTATCTCTCAAACTCCAGTGTGGGAACCGTTCACGTTTATACCCAACAGGGTGTGGCTGTGGTATTCGAGGAATATTCCGGGCAAGTTTACTATGTGGCAACTTTCGACCCAATGCCGCTCAGTCAGTTCAAACAGGTTTTTTCTTCAGTCTTTCAGGATTCACCGGACAGATCTTTCTATTGATCTCACAGAACCGGGAAAACGTCGAGTACGGCTTCCAAGGCTTTTTACTGCGGTTGCTGCGGAGGTTCACTTGGGGGAGGTAACGGCGCAGGACTGGGAATTGCTATCTGAGTAAGCTCCGAAATACCGTCAAAAATTCCGTCAAAAATTTCTGTAAAGCCTATCTTGAAACCAAAAAGCCCGGAAATGATTGTGTAGAGAGCAAAAAACCCTGCTACAACTAACAGCCCGAAAATGGCGTAGCTCCAGGTGCTCTTCGCAGAGTCGAGGCCACGGGGGTCCCCTGTTGCTGTCGAAGCTTTCCAGGCACCGTAAACCACGACAATAACAAATACTATTCCGACAAGAAACACCAGCCAGTTCATGATGCTGACAAGAAGTGGCCTTGCCTGGCCTAATGTAGGTTCATCAAAATTCGCCGCAAACAATACCGGTGAAAAAATATAGGAAAGAAAAATATAAAAAACAGGAACGAAAAATATTTTTGTAAATTTAATGATTTTTAATATAAGTAGATTTAGCATAAAAATTAGATATTAATAAATATCAGTAACATTCAAGAGGTTAAGTAGCACAGTTTTTATACCCCATGCAGCCAAGCTCACTAGTAGACCTAGGATTGACCATGTCGCAGACCTTTGAGCTCTCTGTACTGATTTAGGATCCCCCCCACTTGTAATATAAATGATAAAGGAGTAGGCAAGCCCTATAAGAGATACGCCAAACCCTATGATTACGGCAACATTCGCAAACATAACCGCCAGCCCGGTTAAATTCGTTCCTTTATTTGTCTCTACAGCTATAGGTACGCTGGATACAGCACTTTCCAGCCACTCGAAAGGTCTCATATGAATAAACTCCTAAATTATAACGGGGGCCCGGGCCTACCGGGCCCACTTAATAGCAAACTAAAGCGGCGGCCCCGTGGTTAATAGCCCTCAAGAGACTGGGCATTCAGCAAGTTCAATAGCAGCGTTCTTAACCCATAAACTATAAGCAGCCCGACTCCTCCGATGACCGCGTAGGTAAGTGTCTTCTGCGCGGAATCTACAGCGTTCTTGTCTCCTCCTGAAGTAATGTACTTAATAAACCCCATGGCCAAAAAGATTACGACAACAGCTACTCCAACAATAATAAGGATGTTTGTTATAACTGTAACGAGTTCGTTAACGCTACTAACCGGAATACCTTCTATTTTATCGACAGGAGCAGCAGCCGCGTAAACCTTTGATTCTAACAAAGATAATAAGTTCATATTAATTATTTAGTTTCTACACCTCCCTCAAAAAAACCAGTTACAATACTGAGTTGGTAACACCCAGGATGTTGTTAATTATAACCCGCAGTATTAATACTGACAACAGCACGAAAAGGGTGCCTAAAATGGCTGCGGTAAATTGATCTTTGCCTTCTTTTGCCCTTCCGGGGTCGCCTTCGCTTGCGATTAACAGATAGCCTGAGTAAATAATGCCTAATATTCCAATGAAAATGCCGGCGTAGAAAAGGATTTTAAAAACAGGGGCGAGAAGGCCGGCAATATCCGTGATTATAGGACCTTTGTACTCAGGTTCGTTATACACCCATTCTCCTGAAGTGTAGTCTCCTGTACTTGTCGGTGTTGGTGCCCAGCAACCTCCGGTAGGAAGACACTGGTGGATACCATCGTCAGGGCATGTTTGCCCCAACACGCATGCACACGGAGAAGAGTAATCGTATACGCAGTCGTAGTTATATACCGGAGAGCCTCCGCTTACGGTTGCAACCGTCTTCTTACAAACTGTTGTTGTTTTACCACAACCCCCTGCAACCCCGCACTGACCCTCGTGGGCAGCATCACAAATATCCGTGGCAACACCGCACGTATCATCTTTCTGGCAGTAACAAGACAGGCTTGGGGCCAAACAACGGTACCCCACCGCACAAGTGCACTCGAGCCCATCCGCTGTTTTCTGTCCGCCACATGTATTGTGTAAGGTGTACCCCGAGCACACCCCACCCTCAGCAGCAAACACAGAGGGGGCGGTCGTGGTTGTCATAGAAAGAGAAAGCACAAATACTATGCCCAACACTTTTAAGAAATTATTTTTCACAAAGAACATAACTACATTAAAATCTACCAGTTATTTTGGAAAAAATCTACAGATTGACACGGCTTTTAGGGTGCTTAGTGCCTTATTCTTTACCTAATGCGTTACTGCATCCGAAACGTTACCTGATATAATAAACCCACATGTTCGAGCCCAACATACATCTGCCTACATCTGTATCCGTTAAACATCTAAACTCCAGCGTATGGACTATCTTTTTGTTTACACTCCTGGCAGTGCTGCTGGCCACCCACACCTTCGCAGACGACCCCTGCAAAAACATCTCAGACCTGGATGACAAAGCAAAATGCTACGAAGAACAAATAGAAAAAAAAGAAGATGAATACCAATCCACAAGCAGCAAACTTTCCCAAATCCGAGAAACAAAAAACCAGATAACACAAAAAATCTCCGGGCTTCTTAGCCAGATCAGCGTGACACAAGCAGAGATCGATGACCTTCAAAATGAAATCACAAAAATAAAAAAACAGCTCGATGAAATAAATGCGATACTTGCAGACAGAAAAACTTCTCTTGCCGAAAAAATATCCCTAAGAAACAAAGTAGTACGTACATATTCCAAAAGACACCTGCTCAACGACATTGAAACTTTTTTGGTAACAAATGCTTCAACGGGATTGAACGGTTTTCAATTCGCTACCCTATCCCAGGCTTTTAATACCGCAGTAACCGACGAAACGATAAAAATAATCACAGGATTGAATTCGGAAATAGACAGCTACGAAAAAGATAAAGCTGAGGGAGAAAAATTAAAGGGGGAACTTGAAGATACGCAAAAAGAGTTTTTAGCCGCCAAAGCTGAACTTGACGCGCGAAAGAATTCCGCACAGGGAGAGTTGAGTAATGTCACCGGCGACGAGAAAGAAGTTGAGGGGAAGTTGGGAGAAATAGAAGAGGATCTCGCAGACCTCACATCAAAACAACAGGCAGTTTTGCAGGCAAAATCCGGTGATTTTAGTGCTTCCTTGAGTGAGGGAGTGGAAACAGATGACTCGAGAACTGACCCTGGCTATAACCCCGGCTTCAGCCCGGCATTCGGATCCTTCAGCTACGGAGCATACACACACCGAAATGGAATGAGCCAATACGGGGCGAAAGGGCGCGCTGAGGATGGCCAAAGCTTTGAAGAAATTCTTGAATACTATTACGAGACGGGGATAGAAAAAAAAGACGGTCTTGACGGAAAAACTATATGTGTGCAGGGCGTGGGGGATATGAAAATGGGAGAGTATCTGAGAGGGTTGGGCGAAATGCCCCCATCATGGGACACAGACGCCCTAAAAGCCCAGGCCATAGCAGCTAGAACCTACGCCTACAATAAGACCAAAGATGGGGGCTGCATTTGTACCTCTACTAGCTGTCAGTATTTCAGCAGCTCTCTAATGAATAGAGATGACAGAAAAAGGTGGTACGAGGCAATAAAGGCCGACGACACCAAAGACAGAATTCTCAAAGGAGGCGTGTCAGCCCAATACTCCTCTACTACCGGTGGATGGATAAATGGTGTGGGGTGGGACATTACAGACGGAGGTTCGTGGCCAAACGATGCGTATGAAAAAAAGGCGGAGTCACCTTGGTTCTATAAAGCTTGGTTTACACAAACATACAAAAGGGATTCTTCTACCTGCGGCAGAAAACACCCCTGGCTTAATGGAGAAGAAATGGCGGACATCCTAAATGCATACGTTTTGTTAAAAGCGAACAAAAATACCAGCAGAATTCTGCCTGAAACCATAAACAAATGCCCGATTGCCGGAATGAGCGGGGATCCTTACGACAAAGAAGAGCTTAGGGGTAAAGCCAAATCCGTTGATAGCAACGCGGGTTACGAAAATGTCACCGGAGTAAAAAATATTAAATTCAACGACGGTAGAACCACCACTCTAACTTTTATCACAGATAAAGGGGAAAAACAGGTGGATGGTCAAATATTCGCAGAAGCGTTCAACATAAGAGCGCCCGGATACATAGCTATAAAACATACCCCCGACAGTAAGGCGTTGTTTAACATTCTAAAAAAATAACTTTTTTGCCCCGGTCACCTACCGTAATGCTATAATTGCAGCATGCTCGGATCACTCCAGGAAAACCCTAAATCCACCTCTTATGATGGAAGAGATGACGACGAGAGAATAAAATACGTAATAAGGAAATCCGTACTACTAACATTCCCGTGGATACTTGCGACGGCGTTCCTCTTCGTTGTCCCCATATTGGTACCGCTTATTGTCAGTCAAGTTCCGAAAGGAGCCCCCGCTATACTCGATGGTGGTTCTGTTTTAATACTAACGGTTCTTTGGTATCTTTTTGTTTTCGGATTTTTTCTTCAAAATGTTTTGAACTGGTTTTTTAACGTACTCATTATCACAAATAAAAAAATCGTGGACGTGGACTTTGTGGGGATTCTTTACAAGAATATTTCCGAAACCACTCTGGACAATATCGAAGACGTAACTTCAAATGTTGCGGGAGCCATCGGAGTTACATTTAACATCGGCGCCCTTTACATACAAACAGCAGCAGAAAAAAGAGAGTTCGAGTTCGGGGGTGTAGACGACCCTTCAAAAATAAGGGACGTTTTGTCTGACCTGGTCGCAAGGGTGAAAAATCATGAACACAACGCCTAGCTTAGAAAATTTAATACCTGCCGCGGGAGTAATTACCGTAACGGACTTTGTAGTTCTATTCTTCGTTGCAGGATATTTAATTTTCGCGTTTCTTCTTATGAGACAAATAAGGCTAATGAATAAAAGTTTTTCAACGCCGCTCGGCTCGGTGTTTTCATTTTTCGGAAGATTACATTTTTTCGTGGCGTTAATACTTTTGCTCGCCGCCCTTGTAAATTTATAAAAGATGAAAAAGAAACTTACTGCCAAAATCCAGGAAATCAACCCGCCCCTTCAGCAGTTTGCTACTTCTTTTGCAAAATGTCTGGTAATCGAGCCCGAGTCAAAAGAGCTTCTACTAAAAAAGGGCGGTATATATGCAGTGTACGAAATAACCGGGGCCGCCAACTTTGATACCGCGCTTACCGACCGTGTTCTGCGCGACATTCTTCACAATAGTTACTACCAATCAGATAATATTTCGCCCATTCAATCTCTGGAAAAAGCAATTGTTGAGGCTAAAGAGAAAATATTACAACTTTCAAACGATGCCCTGAGCGCCGAACCGACCGGGGTACAGTTGAACGTCACCGCAGGAGTTTTGTGGGGTAATGTTTTTTATGCAGTAGGAGTGGGAGACGCCGATAGTTACCTTATGCGCGACGGAACAGTAAAACCCATAGAGGCCGTAAGCGAGGGTACGTTCGCTGCAGCGTCAGGAATTGTTAAAGACGAAGATGTTGTAATTCTTTGTTCAAGACAATTTACAAAAAACTATCCTCCTCAAAGACTTTTGTCGACGAGAATCGCAGAACAGAATTTAAAAGAGAACGAAGCCTGTGTACTTTTGAAATTTATTATTGACACTTCCTTTACGGAAGATGAGGTTATCGATTTCGGTCTCGAAAAACAAGCGAGCAGGAATCGAAAAAGGGAACAGGTCGAAAAAATAATCCTGGGAGCGAGGAAAAGTGTCGAAAAAGCGGCACCGTTAGCAAAAAAGGTTACGGGGCTGTTCGCAAAAAAGAAGCAGACAACTACCAGGATAGACACTTCGGGCGTGAATAAAAAAGAGGGAATAAAACTGACTAAAAAAGTTGTGTTCCTCCTGCCTGTACTCGGACTTGTATTGGTGACGGCTCTGGTCTGGCAGCTTGCCGGAAAAAAATCGTCGCCGGAGGTACCCGCGCCACAGGTTCAGAACGAAGTTTCCGTAGAGACAACACCTCCCCGGGAACAGCCGGTAGACGTAGCCGAAATTACCAAAGACGACGGCCAATATAAAGTATTACGCGTAACCCCCGAGATTTTTTACGATATCAAAATTACCGACCAGGCCGCGGAACCTAAAGAAATCGTTTCGGTCGCCGGATATTTAATCGCAGGCGACCCAGTATCGGGAAAGATCTACAAATCCGCTACGGATCCCGCTAAATTTGAGGCTGAGGCAACAACCTACCCGGGACTCAGCTCCCTCATAGCCCTTAACGGCCGTGTCGGCTTCCTGCAAAACAATAAGTTCCACTCCTATACCCCGTCCAACCCGGCGGATCTTACATCTTTTGATATGCCCGGCGTTGAGATTATAAATACATATTCGGATTATCTTTACGGAATAACGGCAGATAAGCTCAATAGATATGAAAAAGACGGAACACAATATTCCGAAACTCTTTGGGGGCAGAGTGCGGAATTTCAAAACGCCCGTTCGCTCTCGGTCGCTTACAGTATTTACCTGCTCACGTCTAACGGCGAGCTGACAAAACACACCAGCGGAAATAAAAATACGTTCGAAGTAAAAGGACTAAATAAGGATCTTGGGGGAGCTACGAAAGTAATTACCGACATAGATTTCGATAATATTTATGTTCTCGATCCTGCTAATCAAAGGGTTATTGTGTTGGACACCGAGGGAAATCTTGTCAAACAATATACGCACGAACCTCAAGCATCGTGGGATTCCCTTAGAGATATGACCGTGACCTCAGACGAGAGCACTATTTACCTTCTCAACGGCAGTAAGGTCATGACTATTAGCATGGAGTCTCAGAATTAACCTGCTGCCATAGAGACCTGTAGTATTTAAAGTGTTTGCCGCAACAGCCCCCTACTGCCTCAATTAAGTCATTGACCTTATTGGGGAGAGTCAGTAGAATACCAGTTGCTTAAGTAGGATGATGACCAAAGAAAAGTATATTCTGGACAACCTACGGAAGACCCTCTGCTACAAATGTGGAACGAGTTTAGAGAGAGCCGAGATCGTGCCCATTTCAAGCGAAGCTAGCATAGCGTGGGTCGCGCACGCCGTCTGCCCGAAATGTAAAGCGGAAAGCATGGTAACCATTACACCAACAGGCAACGGAATAGTGCCGGTACAATCCGACCTAAAAGGTACGGAGTTTAAAAAATTTGTCGGAATTAAGTCAGTAAGCTATGATGAGGTCTTGGACCTCCACCTTGCCCTAAAAAAAGAACGCATATGGAACTTATTGCAGAAAAAAGAGAAAAACTTGGCAAAGCCTCGAAAAGCCTAAAGAAAAGCGGCTTTATGCCTGCCGTTATATTCGGAAAAGGCTTGAAGTCCCAAGCTATAACGGTTTCCCAGACAGAGGTTGAAAAAGCCTACAATGAAGGTGGTGAAACGACCCTCATAGACATAAAGATAGGTAAAGACACTGAAAAAGTACTCTTTAAGGAAATGCAGGAAGATCCTCTTACCGGCAAAATAATTCATGCCGGATTTTATAAGCCTAACCTCAAAGAAAAGACAGAGGCTCAGGTACCTGTTGAGGTAATCGGCGAAGAGAACAACGAATTTCTAAAGAACGGCGAGGCTATAGTTTTAATACTTACCAACGAAATCGCTGTGGAAGCTTTGCCTATGGACCTCCCCCATGCATTTGAAATCGATGTATCGAACATGCAGGTCGGAGACGTTGTTCTTGCTTCACAACTTAGCTACGATACCTCCAAAGTAGGCCTGGTTGACCTCGAACCCGGAGATATGGTTATCAAACTCGACAAGATTGAAGAACAGGTCGAGGAAGAGGTTGTTGTAAGCGAAGAAGAAGCCCTCGAAAAGATAGAGGCCACCGAAGAGACTGCCGTAGAGGAAGAAGAAGGCGGCGAGGAAAAGAAGGAAAAGAAAGAAGAAAAGTAAGATTTCTGACAACCCTTTTCCACAAAAGCTCCGTCAAACCCCCGGCCACTCTGTTTTTGCCAATAACGGTTTTTCCACCAAACCCTTCTCCAAAAACTCCCCCCAAATTGTTTCTGTCACGAACGGCATGAACGGGTGCAAAACCTTCAGGCAATTTATGAGCAAATAAGAAAGGTTCTTCAACCCGACTTTCTTCAACTCAGGGTTTTCCCGCGACTTAACATCTTCGATGTAAGTGGAAGCCAGCTTGTCCCACATGTAGTGGTAAATAGCGTCACCGGCATCCGAAAACCTGTATTTGCTCAGAGATTTATCAACGGACTTTACCAGCTCTTTAAAGTCATCGTACATTTCAAGGTCAGTAGAGTCTTTCTCCGAATCACCCGGTCTATAACTTTTCATCTCCTCCGAGCTTAAGTTCTCTTCCTCAGCCAATAAAAATAAGAATCTGACCATGTTCCATATTTTGTTCGAGAAATTCCTGTAGGCCAGAACCTTGTCCTTGGGAAACGCAAAATCTTTGCCGTTGGCGGTACCGCTTATTAATCCCATTCTCAAAGCGTCGGTGCCGAACTCAGTCTGGTACTCTTCGGGATTGATAACATTGCCGAGGCTTTTGCTCATTTTCTTACCGTCCAAAGCCATTACCCTGCCGTGAAGATAGACTTCTTTGAAGGGCGGTTTGCCGGTAAGGTAAATTCCGAACATTATCATCCTGGATACCCACCTCGTGATTATCTCCCAACCCGTTTCCAGAACATCCGTGGGGTAGAAATGTTTATAATCTCTTGAATCGGGGTAGCCTAAAGTAATCAAAGGCCACTGGCCGCTTGAAAACCACGTATCGAAGGTGTCGGTTTCAGGTAAAAATCCGGCTCCGGGGGAATCTTTCTGTACAACATATTTAGCTTTATTGGGGGCGAACAAGGACTGCAACCCGGAAGAGATTTCGCCGAGTTCATACTTGCTCAGCAGGTGGGAAACCTTTCCTGACACAGCTTTGCCGCCCTTAATAAAAGTCACAAAAAGATTGGGGTTCTCATCAACGCTGTACCACGCGGGAACTCTTATCCCCCAAACTATCTGACGGGAAATAGCCCAATCCCTCATATTCTCCATCCACCTTGTGTAAGTTATCTCCTGCCATTTGGGGAAAATCTTTACGTGCCCTTTTTGCACAGCTTCCAATCCCGCTTTTTTCAGGCTGTCCACTTTTATGAACCAGTTGGGCAACACTAACTGCTCGATGTAATCCTCACTTCTATAGTCGACCGGCACAGGATGTACGTAAGTGGTGTCTATTTTTTCCATCACCCCCATCTTTTCTAAATCCTCAACCACCTGTTTTCTTGCATCCAAAACCTTCATTCCCTCATATTTTCCCGCCAAAGAGGTCATTTTTCCGTCAATCCCAATCACCTGTTTCACTTCAAGCCCATGTCTTATCCCTATCTCATAATCATTTTTGTCGTGCGCGGGGGTAACTTTCAAAACCCCGGTACCGAATGCGGGGTCGACATAAGAGTCCCCTATAACTTTTAATTTATTTTTCCCCGTAACATCATCAAAAGAAATCTCCTTCCCTATATAGTCCTTATAACGGAGGTCCGCAGGATTAACCGCCAAAGCCGTGTCGCCCAGCTTGGTTTCCGGTCTTACCGTAGCGACGGTTAAAGGTCCGTATTTAATATAATAGAGTGGGTCGGTTCTTTCTTTCATTACAATTTCGGCGTCTGAGAAAGTAGTACCGTACTTAAACGAGTAATTAACAACGTAGTCGGAACGATAGATGAGGCCGTCCTTTACCATTTTCTCAAAAGTGCTAATGACCGTGTTTATAGATCTTTCTTCCAGCGTAAACGTGTAACGGGACCAATCAACGCTCGCGCCCATACTTTTGAATTGCTCCTCGATAAGATTTTTGTTGTTTAAAACAAACTCCATCATCATTTTGTAGAAAGTGTCGCGGTCATAGTCAAAACGGGATTTTCCCTGCTTCTTAAGCTCTCTTTCGAAAGTGGTCTGGGATTCAAAACCGGCGTGATCCGTGCCGGGAACCCAAAGAGCCTCGTATCCCTTCATCCTTTTCCAGCGTATTAATAAATCCTCGATAGCTATCATCAAGGCGTTGCCGACGTGCATCTTTCCTGAAGCGTTCGGAGGAGGAAGGATTATGGTGTAGGGTTTTTTACCTGAGTCTATATCTGCTTTAAAGGCTTCGGCATCTGCCCACTTTTTAAGTACTTCGGGCTCTTTTATTTTATGTTCGTACCTCTTATCCATGGGTTATTGACTGAGATTATCACAAAAAACCTGCCAGCTCAATCAAAAAATGGTATATAATAGGTCAATGCGTTACAGTCAGATGCTCGGTAAAACCTTAAAAGAAGCTCCAAAAGATGAGACAAGTAAAAACGCTCAACTCCTGACGAGGGCGGGCTATATCAACAAAGAAATGGCCGGCGTCTATACCTTTCTTCCACTGGGATTAAAAACTCTGAATAAAATTGTAGAAATAATCAGAGAAGAAATAGTCGCCATCGGAGGACAGGAAATTCAAATGACCGCTTTACAAAATCCCGACTCCTGGAAAAAATCAGGAAGATGGGGCGATGACGTTGTGGACATCTGGTTCAAAACTAAGCTCAAGAACGACACCGAGGTAGGTCTTGCCACCACACACGAAGAGCCCTTAGCGACCTTAATGTCCCGACAAATAAATTCGTACAAAGACCTTCCATCCTACCCGTTTCAGTTTCAGACAAAGTTCAGGAACGAAATAAGAGCAAAAAACGGGCTATTACGTACACGTGAGTTTTTAATGAAAGATCTTTACTCCTTCAACAAGAACGAAGAGGACCTGGATACCTTTTACGGGAAAGCCACCGAAGCATATTTCAAAATATTTTCCCGCGCGGGAATCGGCGGCCAAACTTATCTTACTTTCGCCAGCGGAGGTACGTTCAGCAAATATAGCCACGAATTTCAGACAGTGTGTGAGTCAGGGGAGGATACAATCTACATTGACCGCAAAAAGAAAATAGGAATAAACAAGGAGGTTTTAACTGAGGAAGTCCTAACCGACTTAGGTGTAAAAAGGGAAGAACTTGAAGAAGTCAGGGCAATCGAGGTAGGTAATATTTTCAAACAAAAAACCAGATTTTCCGAACCCTTAGGTTTATTCTTTACCGACGAGGAAGGAAAACGAAAGCCCGTGATCATGGGGGCATACGGAATAGGGCCCGCAAGACTTATGGCGACCATCGTGGAACTTTTTGGGGATGATAAAGGTATTGTGTGGCCCGAAAGTGTTGCCCCGGCCAAACTCCATCTTATCGGGTTAAACCTCGAGGACGAGGGGACTGCCGAGATTGCCGAAAAAGTCTATGACACGCTGCTTCATAACAAGACTGACGTCCTTTTCGACGACCGTGAAGAGGTTACGGCCGGAATCAAATTTTCCGACGCCGACCTTATAGGCATCCCCTACAGAGCCGTTGTGTCCAGAAAGAATGGTACAAAAATAGAGCTTAAAAAAAGAACGGAAGAAGCAACTTCCCTGCTGACACTTGAAGAATTAGTGCAAAAACTGGCTTAACCTAAACTAATCCCATTATATTTAAGGACGGTTCGGCTCTTATCTCTTCCGACACTTTCGTTGTGTTATTGAAATATGCGGCAGCAGCGATGTAGACAGCGTTGTCGGTACACAATCTCGGCTCCGGAATGAATAATTTTACTCCGGCTTTTTCTGTCTCGCTTTTCAAGTTTTCGCGGAGTCTGTTGTTCGCTGAAACTCCTCCGCCTACCAATAAGCTTTTTATACCAAAGTTGTTTACCGCCTTCATAGTTTTTGCCGTGAGCACCTCCACCGCCGCCTCTTCGAATTCCCTTGCCGTGCATGAAATATCTCTTTCTCCTCCGTCCAGATACCTTTTTACGGCTGTTTTCAAACCTGAAAAAGAAAAATCGTAATTATCCTGATCAAGCATTGGGCGGGGAAATAATTTTGCGGGACCGCGGTTTCCGCAGTCCAGGGCTTTTTGCGAAAGAACGGCACCTCCCAGGTAGCGTGATATCCCCAGCATGCGTGCGACTTTATCAAAAGACTCCCCTGCCGCATCATCCAGCGTTCCGCCAAGATACACAAGATCTCCGTGCCCTTTCATAAGAACAAGGTCGGTGTGTCCTCCGCTTACCAGCAAACACACGGCCGGAAAAGCTATATCGGAGGGCTCCCCTAAGAAATTAGCGTAAATGTGGCCTACCAAGTGGTTGACCGGAATAAGAGGCTTTTTCCAGGCCATAGAGAGAGCCTTGGCTGCAGTAACACCTACTACCAGAGAACCGATCAATCCGGGGCCTACAGTCACTGCCAAAACGTCTATTGAGGCAATAGCCTCATCTTTACCGGAAATGCCGGTCTTTTCACAATAATCTTCAATCGTCCTTTCTAATACAGGAAAAATGAACTCCAGTTGCTTTCTTGAAGCCACTTCGGGTACAACCCCGCCCGTTTTTTCATGGAAATCTTTTGACGATGCCACGACGGAGACCAGTTCTTTTGTACCGTCCTCAACGATAGCGCATGCCGTCTCGTCACAGGAAGTCTCAATGGCCAATATTTTCATGGGGAAAGAATACCTCAAAACTTCTCTTATTCAAACCTGCTCCAAATCTATTTGGGAGAAACTATTTTGGATTTTGCTACTTTAAGCGCGGCCTCACTGGCAATTTTTATGTCCTCGGTGGAGGTAAGGACCGAATTCACCGCCTCCTTAAGAGCATTAACATAAATATCATTACCTGCACGTGACGCAAACGGCGTGGACTTCGCGTAAGTCGCGGTTTCTAATATTGGTTTGAGATAAGTTCCGTAAGGACCTGCGGAAACTTGGTCTTTCAGGGAAACTAAGCTAAAGGGGGCACCGTAGGTTCTGTACCTTACGGCGGCATTAAAAAGTGCCGACTGAGACTCTTCCTGGGCTAAAAAGTTTATAAACTCCCAGGCAGCCTCTTTATTCGGGCTGGCCGCCGGAACCGCATACATCCAAAAACTTGCCCAGGAAACAGGGCTGTCCAGAGTCGCCTGAGGAATCGGGGCGACGCCGATCTGCAGATCGGGACGTGCTTTTAAAATATCCAGCAAGTTCCAGCTGGGGACAAAAATCATAGATACTCTTTCCTGTCCGAACGCCGCAGATGCTTCCGGAAAGCTGTTGTCCCACCCCTTGTCTGATTTGCTGAAAAGGACGTAGAAGGCCAGTGCGTCTCTTGCAGGTTTGCTGTCCAGGCCGCTCGGAACTTCCACTCCGGCTTGAGCAAAAAAAGTTCCAAGTATGTCGGAAAAGAAATCGATGTTGTCCGCGGTACCCATAGCAGCTCCAGCTCTCGTAACATTCCCGTCCTCGTCTCTCTTAGTTAAGTTAAAAGCGAGTCTTCTAAATTCCTCCCAGGAGGTAGGAGGAGACAATTGCCCTTCCTCCTCAAAATGTTTTTTATTATAAACAAGCGCGATTCCGTCGTAATACATGGGAAGTGCATACACGTTGCCCTCAAAGACGGCACTGTCTTTCGCTACCGGATAATATCTTTCAACAAACTGCGCTTCGTTTACGGTCTTCGACGGAGCCGGTGCGAGAGATCCCCTTAGCTCCGGCACCCAGGTGTTGTGCACTAAAAATACGTCGGCGACGTCGGGCTGTCCGATCCTTCCGACTAAAGTTTCCTTGTACTGGGAAGCTTTCATAATACTCCTATCGTCATACCTTATATCAACATTGGGATGGGTTTCCTTGTATTTAGCTATTAATTCCTGCATCACTTCCGGATTTTCCCACAGACCCCAGACATTCAGAGTTACCGGTCCTCCGGGCAGTCCGCCGCCTCCGCCGAAAAATCTACCGACAACCGGCAAATCTTTAAGGGTGCACGCTGTAAGAAGGAAAGGAATCACCAGTATAAGAGCAGTTAATAGGAGCTTGTTGCGCATTAAAAGAATTATATATAAATATCAATTTCTTTGTCCATAGGCATACTTCCAGGACAACCCCAGAACAAGGAAAAACAGAAGTGATGTCTGGTGCATTGTCCAAAAATAATGATCAAAACTCATGAGTAAAAGCAGTACGGACATGGAAATAAACAGGGGGGTCGATCCTTCCCGGAACACTCCGGCGTACGCTTCAAAAAAGATGAGCAAAAAAAGCAGGAAAGCAAAAACACCTGACTCCGCAAGTACCAAAGCAAACACGTTATGCACGGGCTGGGTGAATCTAATGTCGTCAGTGACCTGATAATCATCCACGTAAGAAGTAAAGTTGTTCGCCCCGACCCCAAGTAAAGGAAATTCTCCCGCAATTCTATAGCTTGCCCCCAGAAGACTGTCCCTTCTGTAAAAAGAGGCACTGTCAGAAGAGAAAGGAAAGAACGGGACCAGCATTATTAGCGACGCCCCGAAAAGATACAGGTACATTATGTGTTTTTTGTCGGGGAGTATTTTATACAGAACCAAAGTTAAGAAAACTACCGCCCACGTAAACACACTAAATGTCATAAGAAGTGCCAACAGCCCAAGACAAAAAGAGACAACTCCCAGGTTGTTTCTCGGGAAGCGGAAAATAGTCATTATTAACAGGAGAGCTAAATATCCCGCCAGTACGTTAGGGTGCCGGAATAACCCCATAGGCGGAAGTATTGCGGAGCCGAAGAAAAATTCCTTAGTGATAAAGGGAGTGCTAACCGAATAGGGCTGTTCGCCCAGAAAAAGGTAGTTATCAAAGACGGCTCCCCTCATAAAAAACTGCAGAATGGCCAGAGTACTGATAAATAAAAATTGTATGGTCAGGATTTTCCGTAACAGCGCGGCGTCCTTTTCCAGATCAACCCAAAAATAAACATATACCGCCGTCATAGAGTAAAGAAATATTCTGAAAGAAAACCACAGTGACGGAAGAACTCTCGAAGCGAATATGGAAGAGAGAAATAAGAGCCCTAAAAAGACGCCCAACTTCCTGACAGGCCCCTGTAATACAATCTTCTTTTTTTCGAAAATAATCGCAAGTAGAAGAACAAGTGCCAAAATGTCCTGGGGATATAAAGCAGGAACGAGGTAATCAACAAGATTTCCGTAAACATAAGCTCCTGAAAATTCAAAATGCTTACCGAGATTGACAGGTAAAACTGCGATGAGGACAAAAAATAATATTTTTGAGATTTGTATCTTCTTCATTTACCTCAGCTTCTTTGAGGCAGTGTAAGAAGCGGTTGTGAGCGCGTCGTTCAGCTTTGGCAACTCATTAACATCCAAAGCTTTTGCAATTAGATAATCCGCTAAATGAGGGTTTTTTGCAAGTACGGGGCCGTGAAAATAAGTGCCTATACAATTTCCTTCGACAATTCCTTCAGTAGCGTCTTCGGAATTGTTTCCGTGCCCGTACGTTACGTGCGCAAAAGGCTTTACCCCGGCGTCAAGATAGGTCCTGCCACCATGGTTCTCGAACCCGAGCACTTCTTCTCCTAAGAAATCCGTGCTTTTAAAGACCGAATCGGAGGAAATTTGGTTGTTGAGCCTAGCCCTGACGTTACCTATACAACGGGGTTTGTTTTTCCCGAAATGAACGGTGTGAGCTTTAAATATACCCAGCCCTTTCAGCTCAGTTCCATCCGCCGACCTGTAGTAATCACCCATCAGCTGGTAGGAGCCGCACACGAACAGTCCTGTTTTTCCGGAGGCCACGTAGTCCCGAACGAAGGGTTCTTTTTCTTCCAAAAAATCCCTGTAAATTGATTTTTGGGATGAGTCGGGCCCTCCTCCCATAAACAATAAGTTGACCCCTGACAATCGATCGTAGGCGGAAAGTTTCCCTTTATTTATTAAAACAATCTCGCATTCAATATCCCTGCGCAAGCATCTTGCGGCTAACACTTCGATGTTTCCGTTGTCTCCGTATAAATTGAGTTCGTCTTTGTACAGGTACCCTATCGAAAGTTTGTTCATAATATTTTCCTTCCCACCAGCATTTTCCTGAAATCCAGCATTGCAGAGTAATTGGGAAACACAGCGACATTTTTCACAGAACTTTTATTTTTTATGTGCTCGATGATTTCAGGCACTGATACAGATACGTTCTTTTGGGGGAAAGACACGCCCGCGTAATCAAGTCTCACGGCCATATCAAAACCCCTCACACCGGAAACATAAACTTCTTTCCCGGTGCACGCCGAAAGAACGAGCGAAGGTTCAACATCATAAATCCATGAGACATCCCGCCCATCAGGGATGTTGTCATTCAGAATAAAAAGTACGGCATCAAAATCATTTTTCTTTTCTTCAAAAACTTTCAGATTAGCAGCAAGGCTTGCCGGATTCTTTGCCAGAAACAAATGAAAATTAATACCTCCGGAGCCAATCACCTCTCCCCTACCATAAGCCGCCTGAAAATCGGCCAGCAATAAGGCGGCCTCCTCGAACGGAATCCCTAAAAAGGACAACGTTGCTAAGACCGCTTTTATATTCTTGGCGTGAAACCTTTCCTTCAGCTCTGCCGGTAAGGCTCCTTCCGGAATGTCCTGAGTGTCGACAACCTGCACACCCGACGTAAACCTCATTTCACTAAAGTACTTAAAAGATTTGTCCAAAACCACGCAATTAATGTCGCTTTCATTTACGGATTTTTCCCACCTTTCGAGAATGAGGTCGGTTTCCCCATAGCGGTCCAGCTGATCGCGGGAAAGATTCAGCAGTACAACTCCTTCAACTTTCATTTGCGTTAAGACGGAAGGCAGGGCGAACTCGTCTACCTCCAGAACGGCATAGTCGGCGCGGCGTTTACTAAACAGAGAGTTGCCTAAAAGCAAGGCGGAAGCTATACCGTTAGTCAGGTTTGCCCCCGAAGCGTTAGTGGTGACGACAAGACCTTTTCCGCGCAAAACATGGCAGAGCATTTTAGTTGTAGTGGTCTTTCCGTTAGTACCTGATACCAGAATCGTACCGAGAGAGGGAGAAATACCGGAATCGGACAAGACGTTCGGATATAACCTTAAGGCAACATGCCCGGGCCAGGTACCTCCTGAACCAAGACCGAAAAGTTTTATAAGGAATGCAAGAAGTTTTGTAGTCAGTATTGTTAAAAACAACATTTGTTATCCCCATTATATTTCATTAAGTTTTATATATACATATTCAGTCTTAGTTTCATTAGTGCTGTGTATTTGTGGACAATCTCTCTGTTTGGCTTTGCTCGGGCGTTTGGCCTCCACCGGTTTTGTGGACAGGCAGAAAAAGTGATTCCTTCGGCCTTAAGCACTCTTGTTAAAATATAAAAGTTGAATTGCTGGCAACTGTGTTTGTTGAAAAGTCCTATATTCCTGGGGATACTCTTGTGTATAACTCAGGGCACTTGTCCACAGGGCTTGTAGTATTATACTATTTTATGCACATTATTCTGCCAACGTAAGCCGCACGTTAACGATATCTTGTTTTATCTTTCCGGCCTTTGAAACTTCTCCCTCAATGGTTCTTACCCCGTGCATTATGGTGGTGTGGTCCCTCCCTCCTAAAAAATCTCCGATTGTCATGTAAGGTGTGTCGGTCATTTCTTTCATAAGAAACATTGCCACCTGGCGCGGTATTACCAGGTCTTTTGTTCTTCGTTTTCCTTTTATGTCCGGAACTTTTACAGCGTAGTAAGTACATACTGCCTTTAATATTTCGTTTACACTGACATTCCTTTTTTGGTTGTTTCTGAGGTTTTGTCCTAGAGCGGCCGCGGCGGATTCTTTGGTAGGCTCTATCTTTGAGGCCATAGCGCCGCTTAATACCTGCACGTAGGCACCCTCCAACTCTCTGATATTTGTTGTGACGCTTTCGGCAATAAAATTAAGAACTTCGTTCGAAATGTTGTGTCCCAGCATATCCCTCTTTGTTCTCAGAATAGCCGCCCTGACCTCCATGTCCGGGGCTTGTATGTCCGCGATTATTCCACTGCTGAATCTTGACGTTATTCTTTCTTCAAAACTGTTGAAGTCCTTTGGGGGGCGGTCAGAAGTAATCACTATCTGTTTTTGCGCCATGTAAAGCGCGTTGAATGTGTGGAAAAACTCTTCCTGCGTGGCCTCTTTTCCTATCACGAACTGGATATCGTCTATCAGGAGCACATCGGCTTTTCTGAACTTATTTCTAAAATCGTTGGTAGTATATTTACCCGGACCTCCCTTACCGTTCTTGATTGCATCTATGAGCTCGTTCGTAAAGGCTTCCCCGGTCGTGTATACAACATTCATTCCCGGCTTGTTTTTTACTATTTCATTGCCTATTGCCTGGATCAAGTGTGTTTTTCCTAAACCTACCCCGGAATATACGAAAACAGGGTTGTATAACTCTCCCGGTCTTTGGGCCACAGCCGTGGCTATGGCATATGCGAGGTTGTTGTTTTTTCCCATAACGTAACTTTCGAACGTGAACTTGGGAGACAGGTTGGATTTTTTCTGTTTTTCCCTCATTGTGTCCGCGGGAGATCTTGGTTGGATAAAAAGGGGCCCCAAGTTTGTATTAGCAGCTGCCGCGGCGGATTTTTCTTCTACACCCGCTTTTTTTACTACTACTTTAAGCAACACCCTGCGGTTGGCAAGTTTCATGGCTGCCTCCTCGATTACCCCGTTATACCTTTTTTCTACGTTGTTTTTAACAAAATCGTCCTCGCACAGAACCTTTAAGTTTCCGTCGTTATCAATTTCTGCGGTGGTTCTGGAAACTAAAGATTTAAACACCATGGGTGATAGTTTAAGTTCTACTTCTCCGAGGACAGCCTTCCAGAACTCTATTGGTTTTTCTTTAAAGTTCTCCATCATAGGGTGCAAAAAATTTCTTTTTAGGCGGGATTTGTCAAATATATCAAAAGTTATCCACAATGATAAAGCAACTTGTGTTGCTTGTTGGAAGCTTTTTGTTTGGTGTCTTGGCCATTTTGTGAATTCTGTCTAATCTTTGTTGTTTTTTATCCACTTTTGTCCGTTTCGCATCTCCGATTCTGTGTGTTATAATATACGGTTCTTTGGTAGATATGAAAGAAACAAAGAAAAGAAAACTACAAATGAATATACTTGGTAAACACGAAAAGATATGGACGCAGTTGTTTCTCCGGACCAAAATCCGTACATTTAAACTCCATCTGCACGGGGTTGAGCACTACTCGTCCGATCACAGTGAGTTGGTAGTTTCCGGGGACTCCGGTAATTTATGGAAGTTTATAAAATCTTTGAAAAACCCGATGTTTTTTGTAAAGCTGGACAAGATTATTTTTACGTTTATTGATTAACCTGCGGTTCTTCGGGCGTATCCAAAATTCCCTTTGATTCTCTAAAGTGTTTTATCCCTTCAAGAACTCTTTGGTGGGACGACGCGCTTATTATTTTATCCAGGCTCTCAAAGTCGGGATAGAATCCGTATATATTACCGTGGTAATCTACCTGAGGAATATCCGTTCTCCATATGATTATCTGGTCCATCCCGGCCCTCCAGGCGGCTTTTGAGCCCGACAAGGAGTCCTCAAACACAAGCACGTTTTTTGGAGGGACACGAAGTTTTCTTGCTGCCTTAAAAAACATTTTCGGGGACGGTTTCTTTTTTGATATCTCGCTTCCGGTAAGGATCAGGTCGAACATGTAGGATATTCCTGCTTTCTGTGTCAGGGCCCCGGCTACTTCTTTGCTTGAGTTTGTGACCAGCCCGAGCTTTAAACCCTTCTCTTCTTTTAAGAAAAAGGCGATATCGCGGAAACCTTCGATAAGCTCTATGTTTTCCGAGCTATTTATACGCTCTACCATTCTGGCCTCAGTCTCCCGGGCAAGTGTACGGGGATCTTTCTTATCGGGAAATTTAAATCCGTTGTAAGCCCGCAGGACTTTCCATATTTTCACAAGTTCCGTTCCCGGCATATACGTACTCCTTATATCTATTTTTCCGAGGCCGTTATCAACGGCAACTTTTTCTATTGCCTCTACCCACAGCATGTCCGAGTCCCATATTGTGCCGTCTAGATCAAAGAACACTGCCTTCTTCCCTTTCAGAATGTCCTTGTGTCTTATCTTCGCGGGACCGGCGTCCTTTTTTAAAAAATATTTTATGAAGTAATGAAGCGCCAGGAGCGGACCGCCGAGGATATTTATAGGCAGCATAAAAATACTGAAAGACCTTTGTGATAGAACGAACCCGACATACACCACGCCGGCCGCTAAATATACTATCAGGAATATTTGTAGAAGGCTCATGTATGCATTCTAGACTATGCGCCCGATGGTGACAATCATCGTGATTTTTGCTAGCGTATTGTTATGTCGGAAATTAATAAACAGGAAAGAGCCTCCCTAAAATTCCAGTGCCCGAAATGCGGGAAAATACCGCAGGACCAGGTTATGTTCTTGTGCAACACCTGTAAGCAGGAAGATTTGGTTGAAAAAGAGGGCGTTTTTATATGCCCGTCGTGCTTGACGCCGGGAGAAAATTTTGAATGTTGTCAGTGCGGGTCGACAGAGGTTAAACTCCTCCAGGGGTTTCCTGAAAAAAACGCCTGAGTATTATCGCAGCCGCAATGTCATCGGAGTAAGCTTTCCTTCTTCCGGTACTTTTTTGAATAGTCATGCTTTCAAGTGCTTCCTGTGTTGATTCTGCTTCGTTCGTAAATATCACAGGCTTTCTGGATATTATCCTTAGGAGTTTAGCGAACTTTCTGTTTGCTAAAGACTGCGCTGTCTCCTTACCATCTACCGTTAAGGGAAGTCCCATTACATATGCTGCGGCCTTGTTCTCCAACGCTGCCCTTATAAGCTCACTTATCGCGCCGTTTTGGCTTTTTCCGCTGACTATTTTGAGAGGAGTTACGAATCCGTTTTTTCCCAATGCGACCCCGATGTTACTCCTGCCGTAATCTATGCCGATATAGCTTTTGTTTGTTTCTACAACCTTTTTCTTACTCATTCTCTACTTCCAGATTGATCCTGTTCAGATCCTTGGGAACTTTGTTAAACAGGGGTATCACGGGCTTGATTTCGATGGAATAGGTGCTAAGACTGCCGATGCTTCCCAGGACCTTTTCGGCTTCCGCCACCGATTTTCCGGCCAGAGTCTTTTTAAGCTCTTCTTTGTCAACTGCCGTTACGGTAAAGGTCTTTAAAGTTATCTGCATGTCGGCTTCGGCTGAATTAAGTATGCTGGCACTGGAGTTACCTAAAGGTATTGCGCTGACCTCGCGCTGTTTTTCTGAGAGAACGTGCCCCTGAGGAACCAGGTTTTGGACTATCTTATCGAGCAGGGAATTAAGCTCTGAGTCCAGATAGGTAAGTCCCGAAGCGCTCGCGTATCCTGTAAGGATAAGTTTTTCTGCTTCGTCTCCCGGCTTTGCACTATAAACCTCTTTTGTTATTGTGGGTATTACGGAGCCTTCGATAAGACGTTGCGTTTTTCCAAGTTTAAATTTCAGGTCTGAGGCTGCCTTTTCCTTTGCGGCTTCTATAACTTTTTTCTGAAGCGCCGCTTTGTCCGCTTCTGCCACCACCTTTACTTTTTTACTCTCTCCCCCTTCCAGGTCATCCTTCGTTTTTGCCACAACTTCGCTTGATTTGTGGTCGTCTACTTCAAGGTTTTCGTTTGCGTCGATGTTGTAGTCACTTCCTATGTCCGCTGCCGTAATTTTTACGGTGGCTTCCCCGAGCTTTATTATTGTAGGATCTACCGGGTCATCTACGCGTGCCGGAATAGTAACATCGTCATCAAGGATATAGACAAGGTCTTTTTCATCATAATTTAACTTGCTGCCTTTCTTAAGTTCGACTTCTTCAACCGTTTTGTTATAAAGCAGCGCCTCCCCTTCCGCTTTTTTTCCCACAAGTTTCTCACCCGTTGCGGGTATTTCATCCGTAATTTCGACATTGGTGTCCAGTGTCTGTCCTTTCAATTCCATTTTTGCGGCGTCTGTAGTTCCTCCGTGCTTCACTTTTACGGTGGTACTTCTCGTCAGAGGCTGGGAGTTGAGTAAAACTCTTGCGTAAGCCACGGGTTTTTTTGAAAGAAAAAACACTGTTCCGGCCAGTATCGCAAGAATTATTGCAGGCAGCATCAAGCCACTTTTAAATTTCGGAAGTTTTATCTTCGGAAGCATATCTTTTTTAAAAATAAAGCGGCTCTTTTCCGGAGCAGTGTTTACGAACTGTTCAATCTCCCCGGGTCGGTAGTCCTGTCCGGACTGACCCGCCGGCTCTTCCAGCATTGCGATGAGAGAGGCTCCGGTTTCATCGGTTGTTGTGAACTGGATTATCTTTTGATTCTTGTCGGCGGCCTGAGAGATAAGTTTAAGACTGATTATATTGTCGAAGAGAATAGAACCTTCGGGAACAATCAGTTCAATCCCTGAATCATTCAGGTTTCTGATTTTATTTATCGTCGAAAGGGCGTCGTCATGTATTTCCAGTTCAAGTTTTGTCATTTAAAACTTTCTAAAAATTATTTATCAAAAATTTCCTTATAGATTATAGATAGAACTGCGTTGCTAAACCAGTCTTTACTTTTCACGACCCCTGTTGCGTCGGTGACAGGAAGACCTTCGATTTCCATGAGAGATACTTCCCGCGTCTCCCTGAAGGGTATGTTCTTTGCCCACGAATCCGTCATCAGCGCCTTTACAACTTCGGGTATCTCCGCTCCCGCCCCCAGTAAAAATATTTTGGAAGGAAAGGTTTTAACCCCGGTGAACTCTCCGAATAGTATTTCAATCCCCATCACCCATATTTTTATAGCCTCTTTTATACAGCCTCCGACCACTTCCATTTCGGGGTCGGACAGTACCTCACTGATATAAGATTTGAGTAATTTTCCGGCCTCTTCCATGGTGACTCCCATACGCTCGGCAATTTGTTCCACAAAATGTCTGTGCCCCAGACTTAAAAATTTAGTGGCTACAATACCTCCGCCGAAAACGATTGAAACATTGGTAGTATCCTCCGCAACATCTACCAGGATGTAATCGGTTATCTCGGGGGTTATTTTCTTGACCCATTGAGCTGCGCAATACATTCCGGAGCCTACCGCCAGTATGCTCAGACCGAGCTTTTTTGCCAGTGCCTGAAGAGCTTTTATGTGATACTCGGGGCAAAAAGCATGGTAGACGGCCGCTTCTATAACCAACCCGGCGTTTCCTTCCAAACCTTTTACCGAGTGCCCGTCAATTTTTAGCGAAACGTCGGATGTTGTTATAATCTCGAGATTTTCGTCGGCGTTACCCGTGGTGCTCAAGTATTCGTTCTGGGCTTCAATATAAGCGGCCTCCGAGATGCGTTCGTAAAGACGGGTGACCTCTTTATCATTTATGGCCGTGTGGGGCTCCTTTCTTCTGTACCTTACCGTTGTTGTAATTCCGAGCACTGTAGCATTTCCTGCAGCGATAATAAGATGAGGAACGTCACCCTCGGTATTTTCCAGCGCACGTCTTATAGCCTCTTCGGCGGCGCCTTCTACATCATCTTTATCGACGATTATTCCGGCTCTTGAACTGTCTTTTGATAAAATCTGTCTTCCCGCCCCCAATATTTTAAGTTTTGCTTCTGCCGGGTCGTCATAAAAAACAGCGCATTTTACATCTTCGGAATTTATGGAAAGTGTCAAAAATTTGCTGGGGCGCTTTGTACTTTTCTGGAGGAACGGCAGCGTTATCATTATCATGATTATACAGCAACGGGATTAAAAGGGAATTCTGCCGGGAGGAGGAATCTTAGGCAGGGGCGCCTCTTCCGGTTCTTTTCTCTCTTCGTAACCGGCACGGAGTTTTATGTACTCTTCGACTTCTTCTGCCGGAACTCCGTATTTGAGGCGGCATGTTTCTTTGATGTTCCTTGCCAGTATCTCGTCCTTTGGAGTTGAAGTTATCTTGTTCCAGTCTACAGCCAGAGAGAAAGGAGGGGTCGGTTGTCCTTTCACAAGCATTCTTGCGTAGCAGTTGCCTATCGATAGGTTTATAAGATCGGTCTTTGTGAATTTAGGGGCAAATTGATTTTCCAGAAATTCCGAATCTTCCGCTCCCACCCTGAAAGCACACATCGTACCGACGTTGCCGAACACGGCTTCTTTGATCTGGTCATCGAGCTGGGAAATAAACTGGTGCGCAACGGTAAGGTTCAATTTATACTTTCTGGCCTCCGAAAGGATTGTCGCGAAGTCAGGGGTAGCGAAGTTTTGAAATTCATCGACGTAGAGATAAAAGTCCGGATAAGCGACCCCCTTGGTTAATAGAGAATGTCTTCTCAGGGCAGCTGATAATATTCTCGGTACCAATAATAACCCAATAAAGTTGGAATTTTCCTCGCCTATTTTTCCTTTTGACAGATCGACGAGAAGTACTTTTTTCTGTGCCATAACATCATCAAAATTAAACGCGGATTTCTTCTGGCCTAAAATATTTCGCATAGTTCTGTCAGTAACGAAACGGTCGAACTTAGCGGTGAAATATTGCATATTTTCACCCCTTTTTCCCTGCGGAACGCTGGCGACCTCGTCTATCCAGTACCTTTTCACCAGCGGGTCGGTGAGTCTTTCGATAAATACTTTGCTGTAGTTGGAGTCCGTGAGGAGCCTCATAACGTCAATCATTGTGCTGTCCGGGTCAGACATCGCGGTCAGCATAACGTTTCTTACGGTTCGCTCCAAAACAGGCCCCATTATTCCCTGGTGGTTAGGGTCGTAAAGTTTATAAAGAAGGGCTATGAAAGAGTTGATTATCAGATGTTTCTCTTCTTCCGACCTTGCTTCCAGCATGTTTATACCCATCGGTCTTTCTGTGTCTGACGCGTCGAAAAGAATAACATCATCTTTTCTTGAAGGCGGTATCTTTTTTAACAATTCCTCCACATCAGTTCCGTGGGGGTCTATTATTGCCACACCCTCGCCATTTTGGATATCCTGCAATGCAAGCGACATTAAAAATTGAGACTTACCGGTACCCGTTTGTCCGATGATGTAAAAGTGCCGCGCCCTGTCTTCCTGGCTCATAAAGATCTGCTTCTCTACGCCCCTGAAGTTACTCTTTCCAAGGTAAAGGCCGGTTGTCGGCAGGTTGACCGGGGCCGAAGATTTTCTCGCGGTGAGCCAAATAATGTTCGGCGTCTCAATATTTTTATTCGGGAAGTGAAACACGGTCGCAAGCTCTTCGATATTTAGGACCGACGTATCGGAGTAAATCTGTATTCCGGCAACAGGTATGTATACATCCTTCACTTTTATTTTTCTGTAAATAAAATTTTTGATGAGAGTTTTGGCCGAAATCATAGTTTTCCTTACAAGTTTGTTGTAGTTCATGTTTGTGAATTGTTCGAAGGCGCTGAGCATGTTCTGAACGTTGGACTGTGCGGCAAATTTGTCTTTAGCCACGGAGACGATCCTGATCTTTGTATAGAACCCGGGTAGTGCGGTCTTTTTTTCTATTCCTTCGAGGAATGACGTGTCTATGTTTACCTTTTTTTCCGGATCAGCCGCCCGTTGTCTGATACTGGAGCAAAATCTTCTACCGGCCAGTCTCCAGTTATCCCCTGCAGGCTGAATAACGTACTGTACCGCAACGACCTCGTCATCGCTCAGTTTACTCATGGCAGAAGTAATAGAGCTCAGAGAGTCGTTTTTCAGATCCTCATAAATTTTGAGTGGGTAGTATGAAGGTCCGCGTAGTTTTAATTCCACTACCTGTGTGTAAGAGCCCCTATCCCATATTTCATGGGGGTTTATTATATCTATTTCCGCCGTAGGGTAAGCTCCGTTAATTTGTTTTTCTACTATAGTTGCAATTTCATTTGGGGCGACAACGTAAAATGCTATTCCGTCGGCTTTTGAAACTATCTCAAACGAAATCCTAAAAGGTTCTGTAAATATGGATTGAAGGAAACTTTTTTGAAAACCCATCAGGTTGGAAAACATATGTTCAGCGGCTTTTACCTCTATTTCGTTGTCGGGGGGAAGTTTAACCTGTAAAAAAGTCAGCTTGTATTGGGATACTTTCTCGTTCTGTTTTTTCTTCCACACGACAAAAACATAAAGAGCTATGAAGAGGACGAAAAGGATAGGTGCAATAAATTCAGCTGTGTGCGCAGTGTTTTCGACTGTTGTATTAATGCTATCTAGATTGTTAAGCTGATCCATTGGGCAGTTTTTCTTCCTGAACTTCTTGTCTGAAGCGGCTTTCCTCTTCGTTCGCAAGAGATGTTATGGAATCTTTCGGGGTGACGGGGTGGTCCGGTAGAGTTTCGTGCGTGCTTACATCAACAATCGGAGGCGCGGCAGTTTCCGGTATATTGACTACAGAAGGCATTTCTCCCCCCTTTTCTACTTCGGGAGTTACTTGAGGAATAATTTCAATTCCGGGCTCTTGTACTTCCGGAGAGGTCTCTTCGAAATTTCCCAAAGATGTGATTGATCGCGGCATTAGAAATATTCTAACACTAACAAACGGGGATATTAACAAGTATCAGGCGCGGTCCCGGGTTATTTAGTTCCCTTAAAGTATCGTTTTTTGATGTTGTCCGCTTCTTCTTTGGCACGCTCTTCCGTGTCGCGGATAAATTCTTCGGCTTTTTCCTTGTAGGGCTCGACCCGGTTTTTTACTTCTTCTACTTTATCGGTCACTCGCTCTGCGGCTTCCATACCTTTTTCCGCCAGCTCTTCAGATTTGTCCTTTATCTTTTTTCTGGTCTTCTCGCCTGACTCCGGGGCGAACAAAATACCTAAAACCGCCCCTGCCAGCGCTCCCCAAAAAGCCCCTTTCACGAAAGATTTTGGGTCGTCATGGTCACACATATTAGTCCTCCTCGTTTTTATTAAAAATACTACTTATTACTTTGAATGCTTTTGTTCCTCTGGCTACGTTCTCAAGAAGTCCGGCTGCAACGGCAATCGGTCCTCCTACTGCGCCTGTAATATGCCTGACGTCTTTGAGGGTTTTGTCGGCGTCCTGTGCCGCGGTTCTCAAATCTCTCAGAAATAAGATGAGAAAAACCGATACGGCGGTCACATCAATAATGAAAACTACTAAAACAATTATTGTGGTTATTTGTACGGCATTCATGGTCTTTACTTATGCCGCTGTCATTGCAGGGATAGCAACAACTTGGGCAGTTTGTGTATAAGAATATATTATATCAACGTGGGGATTTGTTCAATTGGTAAGAGTTATTCAGCCCAAAGAGATTCGATTTTTTCCTGCGGTATCTTTTCTAACCTTGAGGCAGTCCAGTTGTTCTCCCGGTTTCTCACACAAAGAATGATGTCATTTTTCTTTTCGTCGTAAAAGGCAGTAAATTTTCCTTCTATTCCGATAATAATGGGAACAATACCTGTTCTTTCAAATGCTTCCGGGAGTCTTCCCGGTTCATTTGCGGGCAGTTGAAGCGGCCTTTCTTTTCTTTCAGCGGCAAGCATTTTGTTTACAGCCTCTGCAGGGTGTTCCAGTTCCATATAGATCCCGTGGCGTTTTTTCCCGGCGTACCTTTTCACTTTCTCTTCTGTTTCCGGAAAGTCCCCGATTCTTGTTTCAAGTTCGTCTGGAAGTTTTTGCCCTCTTGCTGAAGGAAAGGCCGCCTCTATTCCCAGAGGTTCCTCCCCTGAAGCAGGTCCGTGAAAGTAGCTTTCATACAGGTTCCTAACATCGTCAGGGTAGTCGGAAAGATTTACTTTTTGTCCGTTTTCATCAAGTAATATTGTTTTTCCTTTTCCGTCCTTTTCCGTGTGCACCTTTACTTTTACTCCGCCTTCTCCGGATAGCTCGACTGCGCTGGTTTCCCCGTCGGTGGGAAGCGCTCCCGATATATGTCTCATCACTTGTGCCGTCATTTTTTTAACGTCTTTTGCCTCGAGAGGCGCCCTTTCAGTTATATTTCTTACCGAAAGATTAGCAAGGTCTTCTTCCGTATCAATGCGGTTCCTTCCAGCGGAAGTTTCAGGTCTTATTACTTCGGTAAAAATCCAACCATCGTCTGTCGTATCGAGTGCGGATTTTATAGGTTGCTTCAACATACGGATGCGTTCTTGTGAGGAAACATCGTAAGGTATAACTACGGTGCCGGTTTCAGGAAAAAGAATCATTCCGTTTGAGTCGACTCCAATAACTGTTGGGGTACTTTCCTTTGAGCCCAGCAGGTACCCGGTTATTTCCGGTACTGCTTTATAAACATCCATCAACACCTCACCGGCGCGTGCTTCTGCTCCGCTTGTAGTGAGTTCTTTGGTTTCAGGGATAGCCCACGAGTCTGTTCCATGGGGTGTCTCTTCTCTGGTTTTTTCATCTTGGGAAACTTCGAATGCAATACTATTCACTGTTTCAACAGGCATAGAGTAAATATAGCATTTTTGATAACCCGTAAATAGTTTTCTACCTGAAGTGCCGGGTACTTATTCAACAACCTCGCCCTCGACAGGCCCTTCGTTATTCGGCTCTTGTCCGTCTGCAGGTCCGGACTGAGGCCCCTGTCCTCCTTGTTCGGGATTAGGTTGCCCCTGCTGTCCCTGTTGGCCGTATAAGTGCTGTCCGATTTTTTGCAACGAAGTTGAAAGTTCCTGAGTTTTATTTTTCAGTTCTTCCGCGGTAGCCGTTTGAAGTACGTTTCTTATTTCGGCGATTTTATCGTTAATTTCTTTTTTCATTTCTTCAGGGATTTTTCCTTCGGCGTCCTTCAAAGATTTTTCAGCTGTGTAAGTTAATCCGTCAGCGACGTTTCTGCTTTCCGCCAGATCTTTTCTCTTTTTATCTTCGTCGGCGTGGGTTTCAGCTTCTTTAACCATACGGTCTATTTCATCTTTGTTTAATCCGGTTCCGCCCTGTATGGATATTCTTTGTTCTTTTCCCGTCGCTTTGTCTTTTGCGGTAACATGCAAAATACCGTTGGCGTCAATGTCGAAGGTCACCTCAATTTGAGGTAATCCGCGGGGTGCCGGAGGAATTCCGTCCAGCATAAATCTTCCGAGAGATTTGTTATCTGCGGCCATATTTCTTTCGCCTTGCAGTACATTGATTTCCACACCGGGCTGGTTGTCTGCTGCCGTAGAAAATGTTTCGGATGCTTTAGTAGGTATTGTTGTGTTTCTTTTGATTAAAGGAGTTGAGACGCCGCCCAGAGTTTCGATTCCAAGAGTCAGTGGGGTCACGTCGAGCAAAACTACATCCTTAACATCTCCTCCGAGTACTCCTCCCTGAATAGCAGCTCCGACGGCAACCACTTCATCAGGATTTATACCTTTGTGGGGTTCTTTGCCGAAAAAGTTTTTAACAATCTCGTTGACTTTAGGCATTCTTGTCATTCCGCCGACCATCACCACTTCGTTTATTTGAGATACAGAAATTCCGGCGTCCTTCAATGCCAATTCCATAGGTTTGATTGTTCTGTTCAGTAAATCTTCTACCAGTTGTTCCAGATGAGCGCGTGTTAGTGTGGCGGTAAGGTGCTTAGGTCCGGTCTGGTCCGCTGTGATAAAGGGAACACTAATTTCTGTTGTTGTAGTTGAAGAAAGCTCAATTTTTGCTTTTTCAGCGGCGTCCTTTAACCTTTGCATTGCCTGTCTGTCCGAAGAAAGATCCATCCCGTTTTCCTTTTTGAATTCTTCCAGAAGCCACGCAATTATTTTCTGGTCGAAGTCGTCACCCCCAAGGTGGGTGTCCCCGTTCGTTGATTTAACTTCGAAAACTCCTTCGGAAATATCGAGAACGGAAACATCGAAAGTTCCGCCTCCCAAATCGAAGACCACAATTTTTTCGGTTATATTTTTATCGAGTCCATATGCCAACGCAGCGGCCGTAGGCTCGTTAATAATTCTTTTTACATTTAATCCTGCTATCTGACCCGCTTCTTTAGTTGCGGTTCTCTGGGAATCATTAAAATAGGCAGGGACAGTTATGACTGCATCGGTAATTGTTGTTCCGGTAAACTTTTCAGCTTCGGTTTTTAACTTCGCAAGAATTTTCGCGGAAATTTCCTGAGGAGTGTAGATCTTTCCTTCAACTTCTACACCTGCTAAACCACCGGGGGTTTGTGTTATATCGTAAGGCAGCTCTTTTTTCAATTGCTGAACTTCGGTATCTGAAAACTTTCTGCCCATTAACCGCTTAATACTGAAAACAGTATTTTTAGGGTTTACAACTTGCTGTCTTTTTGCGGGAACGCCCACAAGATTCTGGTCGGGAACCACTACGGAAGGAGTCGTATTTGCCCCCTCGGAGTTGTGAATGACCTTCGGACTCCCGGCCTCCATAATTGCTACTACGCTATTTGTTGTACCTAAATCTATCCCTATTATTTTTGACATTTAAGCCTCCTTTTGGCCATTGCCGACTTTAACTATAGCCGGGCGAACTAACTTTTTATTTAGTAAATATCCTTTTGAAACTGTCTCGACCACTTTATTTTTTTCTCCGTCAACCATTTCGACGGCTTCCATTTTCATCGGGTCAAACTCTGCCTGTTCGGAATGGATTTGCTCGACCCCGAACTCTTTCAATCCCGACGTCATTTCATTGATTATCAAATCCAGCCCTTTATCGTTAATGTGTTTTTTCAGACGCTCGAGGTTGTCAATTACGGGGAGTATTCTTCTGATCAAACCTTCGTTTGCGAAAAATCTCCAGCTGCCCTTTTCTTCTTCAACTCTTTTCTCGAGGTTTTTATAGTCCGCGAGAGCCCTTTTCCAGCATTCTTCTAATTCCTCAACTTTTTTCTCAAGGGTCTCAATCTTATCTTTTTGTAATTTATCCTCTTTCATATTTGAATGTATGTTTGGGGTTACCAGGAACCGCCGAGTTCTTCAATCAATCTCTTTGTATATTTAACCGAAGGTATTATCTCCGGGTAGCTTATCCTGGAAGGCCCGAAAACGCCGATCTTACCCGATCTTTTTCCGGCAGAGTAGTCGGTGAAGACCATGGCGCATTTGTTTAGTTTTTCAATTCCGACCTCCTCTTCAATGAGTGTTTTAATGTCGCCTTGTGCCGACGCATTATCAAGAACCCTTTCCAGAAGGTGATACTCATCCAATAAAGAAAATGCCTGCTTTGCTACGTCGATATCCCAGAATTCTTTGTGATCCAGTATATTTGCCGCCCCCGCGTAAGTTACAAAGCCATCTCCGGTTGTTGCGAAAGCCAAGGATCTGCTCATTTCGGATAAGGCTAAGACGGATTCGCGTAGAAGTTTTTCAAACTCAAATCTGTTCGTCCAAAGACGCTGTTTTAAAGCAACTTCCTGAAGGACAGGGAGTTCTCTTTCTTCCATCATTTGGTCCAGATAGAGCCGGTACGCCATTTTTGTGGGAACACGGCCGGAAGAAGTATGCATCATCTCCAGAAAACCCAGGTCGATGAGCTTAGCCATTTCATTTCTTATTGTTGCGGGGGAGCATCTCAAATTATACTTAGCCACTATCTCGACTGAACCGACAGGCTCAGCGTTTTTTATATACTCATCTATTACGGCATGTATGAGTTGGAGCTGTCTGTCACTTAACATATTATCAGTAATATATCACGAGTGCTAAGGGTGTCAATACCCCGGGAAGTTTTTGTAATAACAAGAATTACTTGGTTTGAAGGATCTGTCTAAAGGCTTCCTGCGGTATTTCAACCTTTCCTATTCTTTTCATCCTTTCCTTGCCTTTTTTCTGGATGTCCAAAAGTTTGTCTTTTCTTTCCCTGTGCCCGCCGCTCATCTTGGCCAGAACGTTTTTTCTGAAAGCAGGAATATCTTCCCTGGCGATTATTTTTCCGCCGATGGCCGCTTGTAATGACACAGTGAACTGCTGTTTGGGTATTATTTCTTTAAGTTTCTTTAAAAGGTTTTTACCGACATCATGGGCTCTGTTCCTGAGGACTATGTGAGAGAGGGGGTCGACAATCGAGTTATGAACTAATATGTCCATTTTTACTGCGTCAACGGGGGCGTAGTCTCTAAAATCATAATCGAGGGAGGCGAACCCGGACGAAACCCTTTTTAAGTCGTCAAAGAAGTTATAAACAAGTTCCGCCAGCGGGAGTATATAGCTGAAGTAAACTGTTTTTTCACTGGGGTATTCCATTCTGGTGTTTTCTCCGCGTCTTTCTTCACACAGTTTTATGACCTCTCCCACGTATTCGGAGGGAGATATAATTGTCAGGTTTATCCGCGGTTCCAAAATCCGGAGAATCCTTGACCTGTCGGGCATTTCAGATGGAGCCCTTACTTCAACGGTGACTCCGCTTGTAAGTTCCACATGGTATTCGACGGAGGGAGTTGTCGATATAAGTCTGAGGTCGTATTCTCTTTCCAGCCTTTCCTGGATTATGTCGGCGTGCAGAAGTCCCAAAAACCCGCATCTGAAACCGAAACCAAGCGCCGAATTTGTTTCAGGCTCGAACATAAGAGCTGAGTCCGAAAGCGAAAGTTTTTGAAGGGCTTCTCTGAGTTGCGGAAACTTATCATTCTCAATCGGGTAAATAGAAACGAATACGAAAGGTTTAACTTCTTTGTACCCGGGCAGTGGTGCCGTTTCCCGTCCTTCCAAAGAGACCGTGTCTCCGACGTTTGCCGCGGTAATATCTTTTAACCCCGTGGCTATGTAACCGACCTCCCCCGTGGAAAGGTTGCCTTCCCTTATTCTTTCGGGCTTGAAATATCCCATCTCTTCCGGTTTTGTGGAGACTCCCGTAGCGAGAAAACGTATTTTTCTGCCGGTCCCGCCGGTAAACTCCCGGAACTCTCCGTCAGTCACTTTTACCATCGTGATAACTCCGAGATACTCATCATAAAAGGAGTCGAATATCAACCCGCGCGGTGCCGCTTCTTTATTTCCCGAAGGTGCCGGTACTTTGTTAATTATCTCTTCAAGTAGCGCATCCACGCCCTCGCCGGTCTTAGCCGACACTTTGAATATGTTTTCCTTTTTAAATCCGAAAGTACCTATGAGATCGTTCTCGGTGCTCTCGACGTCGGCAGCTGTCAGGTCGATCTTGTTAATTACAGGAATTATCACCAGGTTGGATTCGAGGGCCTTGTATACGTTTGAAACGGTTTGTGCCTGTATTCCCTGTGTAGCATCCACGACAAGGACGGCGCCCTCGCAGGCGGCCAGGGACCTGGAAACTTCGTAGGAAAAATCAACGTGCCCGGGTGTGTCGATGAGATTCATTTGGTAACCCTTGTAACTCATCCTCACGGCTTTGAGCTTAATCGTTATGCCCTTTTCCTTCTCCAGCTCCATGCTGTCCAGCGTTTGTTCCTGAAGGTGTCTTTTATCGACGGTTCCGGTTATCTCGAGAAAACGGTCAGCCAGCGTGGATTTGCCGTGGTCGATATGGGCTATTATGCAAAAATTCCGTATCTTTTTCTGTTCCATGGGGAGATTTTACCTTATTGAACGGATCAAACAACCTGTTCTTCTTCAGGAAGGTAGGGGACGCCTTTCTTTATGGGTGTAAGTTTTTTGATTAGTTTGTAGAACAAATCAACTTCTTTGACGTGCATACGTGTGGTAATAAAGAAATAGGCGGCGGTGCTGAATATTCCGGCAACGCCCACCAGACCTAACAGGTTGATTGTTCTTGTGGTGTCGAATATATACCTGTCCAGAAGCTTTACCGGGATATAAAGCGCGAGTCCCATAAATAAAGTAGCATACGAAATCTTCGTAAAAGGAATGAGTATTTTTTCGATCTCAAAACCCCCGATTTGTTTGTGCAAAAGATAAAAAAGAAGGATTGTGTCTATGAGAGAAGTTATCGAGAAAGAAAGTGCTACCGCCCAAACCCCGAACTTTAGCTCTGTAACGAAGAACAGGGAAAGAAGTACGTTCAAAGCTGTGGTAAACAAGCTTACTATAACAGGAGTTTTGGTGTCCTTGAGTGCATAAAATGCCCGGGTAAGTAGGTAGTTCGTGCTCTGGGCAAATATTGAGATACTGAAAAAGGCCAAAGTATACGAAGTTTTTAAAGTTGCTTCCCAGGGGAAATTAGAAACTCCGTATACGATACGTACGACCGGCCCTCTTAGTACAAGGAGGAGCATGCTGAGTGGTAAAACGAGATAAAGCATTTGCATCAGAGATGTGGTAAACGTTTCTTTAAACTTTCCCAGATCTTCTTTTCGACTTTGGGTCGCCAGCGTCGGTAAACTTGCTGCGCCCAGGGATATTCCGAACAAACTTACCGGAAAGGATTGGAGCTGAAGCGCAAATTTAAGGTAAATAACGGACGATGTGGATACGAGTATTGCCAAACTGTTGTTTATGACCTGGATCAGATTGGCCAGGAGCACGCTGAGAATGCGCGGGGGTACGAGCCCGGTCATACTACGTAGACCTTTGTCTGAGAAGCTAATCTTGGGCACGAAATTAAACCCTGTTTTTAGCAGGGCCGGTATTTGAAGGGCGAAATGAAAAGTTGCGCCGGCGGCCACACCAAAAGCCGGGGCGTAAATACCGTATTTCTCCGAAAATAGGATTATTCCCAGAACCATGCCTGTGCTGTAGGCCAGAGGTGCTAAGGCCGATACCAAAAAGTATTTAAATGTTTGTAAAATGCTTGTGGCCAGACTTCCCAAAACCAGCATTATCTGGGAAAGCATCATTATTCTCATTAAGGTAACTCCGAGGGAAGCTTCCTCAGGAGTGAATTTACCGAGAGACACAAGATTAAAAAGTGGCTTGGCAAGAAACAATACCAGAGCGGTCAAAAATAAGAAAAACACGAGGGTCACCGTAATCATGGAGCTCCCCATTTTATTGGCTTCCTCTTTATCTTTCCTGAGTCCTTCCGCGAAAATAGGTATAAAAACGGTTGATACCGCGCCGACTATAAGTACGGAATACACCATATTAGGTATTCTGTCGGCAGTGTAAAAAACGGCTAACTCGTTCGAAACCCCAAAGTAGTGCGCAAGAAGTCTTCCCTTGAGGAAACCGAAAATGGCGTTTAGGCCATTAGAAGCCGCTATGATAAAGGCCGCGGACAATATTGTGTTCTGAGTTTTAAGAAGAACCCCATTAAGTTGTGTTTTGTTAATATCCAGAACCATGCTTTTCCATGGGGCAAAAAACGTTGAATTAGTACGTAAGTATGTTATCATACGTAGCGCTTATGCCAAATACTAAATCAGCAAAAAAGGCTCTGAGGGGCTCTGCGAAGAAAAGAAAACACAATATTTTTTGGAAGGACAAATACAAGTCTTCCATCAAAAGTATAAAGGCTTCATTGGCCTCCTCTAACGGTGCGGAAGTGGTCAAGGACCAGATGCAGGTTCTTCAGCAAGTGCTCGATAAAGCATCAAAGGAAAAAGTCATTCATAAAAACAAGGCAAATAGGTTAAAATCTAGGTATGCTAGAAAAATATCTGCCCTTTCTAAAGCCCCGGGAAAACGAAGAAAAAACGCTTAAGGGCGAAATTTATACACCGGACGACACTTTATTTTTCAATCCCGAATCTTTACGTGCCGAAGCGTTTACTGCGGGCAGCACCGTAAAAATTTCCTCCTCGTTGATTGTTTTTTTTAGTGTCGCTCTTGCCGGACTTTTGGCCGCACACATGGTGGTGACTTTCCTTCTCAACAGCCTTCTCAGCGAGCAGAAAAACCTGGAATTTAAAATAAACGAATACGCAGGTGTGGAAGAAAAAGCCAGGCAAATCGCCGGTAAGATCAACTACAGCAAAAATACCATCGGCGCCAGAAAGCCGCTGACCACCAGGATTTCCTTTATTATGTCCAGGCTTTCTCAGGATCTTAGCCTAAGCAAAGTCGATTTTAATCCCGAAAAATTTGAGATTGTTGTAAAAGGCAGTTCACCCGCCGGTATTACCGGCATGTTTCTCAGCTGGCTGAAGGACGGCGGAGTATCGGAAGTGGTTATCAAGGAAGCGGTTTTTTCCTCCTCCGAGAATGTATATGCGGTCAAACTGGAAGGAGTTTATAGATGAGAGACGAAGTGCAGAATTCGGCCAAACTATTTTTTTCGAACGAACTGTTCCTTTCCAGGATATATACCGTTTGGGCTTTGGTATGTATGGTTTTGTTCGGATTTTTCGCCATAGGCCCGTTGGCGTTCAGCATGGGTAAGAAGGTTACCTTATACAAGGAAATGAGAGCGCTAAATTACGGTTTGAACGTAAAATTACAGAGTTTAAGTGAACTGTCGGCGGACGTTTCGGTGGCAGAAAGATTCGGACCTATACTTGAAGCTACCGTACCCAAAGAATTGAATACGCACAGTTACATGGTTCTGTTTATGCAGCAGGCGGCGGCGTCAGGATTCAGTGTGAAGAATTTTGTGTCTTCTGCTGAGAGCGAGGGGGGAGAGGTACCCATTGTGGTTATTCTGGAGGGGACCGGGGATCTCTCCGGCTTCATCTCGGCCTTAGAAGGAATGCAGCGGGTCACGGTCGTAGATTCTGTGAAATATGAAAAACTCACTGACAGTGCCGAGGCCACCGTTAATTTAAGGATATTTAATCTGTAAAATTATGAAAAGACTACTTATTACTACCGCGTTTTTTGTCGTAGCCGGGGGTTTCTGGATTTTCTTCGGAGACCAGAACGTAAATAGGGATAAATATATTACTCAGAATATACTTGACATGTCCCGTCCGATAGATGTTACTATTGACATAGAGTTTCTACGAAGTTTGAAACCTGCCTATGAACAGCGATAGCGCAAAAAACGGATTTAAAACCTTTATATTGACATTGTCCATTTCCCTTATTGTGTTTAGTGTTGTCTATTACCTTGTGACGAACAGCAGTGCAGATAATTCATCCGCGCCATACCAGGCTTCCACAGCTCCCGTGACGACAGAACCGCTTCCTTCGGATGCATTGGCGCTGGAAGTTGACACAGGACAGGTAGAAGGGATTTCTGACACTTCATCCGATTCTTCGATTTTCGGAGAGATTGCTGATAAGCCCGTTGATGCTGTTCCTGTTAATGAGGGAGTAGTACTGGCAGGAGCCACGTCTTCGCCGACGGCTTCTCAGACGACGGGGAGCGGAAGTGCTGTTCCGGAAACCGGTACAGTTGAAATTACCGCGGGGTTATTAGTCTCTCTGGTATTTTTCCTGACAGGAATGTACTACATCGCCAGCAACCCCAGAAAATCAGCGCTCGGCGGTTTCGAGAAAAAAATCCTCAAAGACAATTGATATCACTTTTCCGTCAGAACAGCCTTCACCAACAACCTGTTTGTTTTGGTTCCCGGCGGCCAGCACGTCATGAGGATTAGTGTGGATTCGTTGAGGTACGCGGGTTTAAAATTTGCCAGCGGGTCTACTTTCTCAGGCTGAAGGAGTTCTTTGGACTCTACAACATAATTCAAATCCCTTCCCATATATTTAATCTGGATTTCATCCCCTGTCTCCAGATCACCCAAAGTTGAAAATATCGTTCTGTAGTTCCTGGGATTGTAGAACCAGGGTAGGACGGAATGACCGTAAATGAAGGCGTTGCCTACACTTCCGGGCAGTGCGGAACCGTTATAATGCCCCAGTGCTGTGTCAGGGCGCAGGCTGGGGGAATTGGTTTCCACCAGTGCATCCTTTATCCCGAGTTTCGGTATCGAAATGGTAAAGAATTTTGGTGTTTCCGCGGGTTTTTTGGGCTCCCCTGCGTTCTTTTCATCCAGCTCCACAAACTCAAAATCATCAAATCCTGTCGCAAGGCCGAGAATACTGCTTCGCATAGGTTTAGAAATCTCATCCTGTGTTTTGAAAAAGACGAGGGGGAGCACAACCTGGGTTCCAAGTACCAGAAACCCCAAGGACAACAACAGTCCCGACAGAATTCTGGACCTGAAATAAAATCTATAATTTACCGTCTTATAAATGGGGTCGTTCGAATGATCTTTGACGTATTTTCTGGGCTCAATCGGGATCGGCATTATTTAGAGTTTAACACTTTTTCAACGGCCAAAGTTAGCATAACCTCGGGGTTTATCTCCCCTACCTTAGTTTTTAAATCCAGTTCGTAGAATTCTTTGAACATATCCTTTACTCCATCTTCGGTGTATTTTCCGATCAAATTTTTTTGTTTGGAACGTACATAAGGATTCATCCCCGAAGAGGACGGACTTTCAAGTTTAATCTGAGCCAGTGACCTAAGCCCATACATAAGAAGAGCGAAGAGTTCAAACGGATCTTTATCTCTATCCAGTTCCCTGTGCATGAGTTTGTAGGAGTTAATTCTGTCTTTTCTCATAACGGCATCCACAAAATCAAACGAAGTTCCGGTAACCAAACTTTCGTTTTCAAGGATTTGAGCTTTCATTATTCCGGCATTTTTAATAAAAATATTAGAGGCAGTTAGTTTTTTTTCTGAAAGTATGACGAGGGTTGTGTGAGGGGGAGTTTGCGCTATAACGTCTATGTAATCCTCGAGATTAGTACGTCCCGCACCCGAGATGTTCACAACAAAGAACTGAGGTTCCCCGAAAATATCGATACTTCTTATTTTACTGGTAAGGTCGGTTGGGGTTGTGTCCTGTATCGAGAACTCCTGTTTGTATCTGACCATCAGTTTCTTTTGTTGGTTTAGGATAAGAGCTCTAGACTTGGAGAGATTTTCTCCGTGTACTATGTATATCATTACTTTCCTCCGAAAAGGTATCTTTGGACAAATGCGTGGATCTGAACGTAATCCCCGGTTTGGGGTATCAGCACGTACTGTCCGTTATACAAGGTTTTATCGCCGGGAGCGTACAGAAGTCCTCCCTGATCTGCAGGGCTCCTGTCATCGAGTACTACGGACACCACACGGTCAAAGTTAATCTGTTGCGACAGCAGGTAGAAAGAATTAACGGCTCCGAAATCTATGTCGGTGTCGGTATTTTGTGCGTAAGCGTCGTACAAATTTTTAAGCTTCGTGGGATTGACCAGCGTTTGGATCGACAGCGACTTATTTTTAATTGCCGTGATAATTTTTTGCTGTCTTCTGGATCTCGCAAAATCCGTGTTTTCGTTGTTGGTTCCGTGGCGTGACCTGACAAATTTCAGGGCTGTATCGCCGTTCATGCTTTGCACTCCCTGATTGAACACGATTTTTTCGTATCTGCAAAAGTAGATTTCAAGTTCGGATTTACCTTCTTCGCCCATCTTTTTAATTTCTTCGTCTGTTCTTCCGCATTTGTTATCCTCCATGTTTTCGATAGGATACGCGTAGTCGGTGAAAGATGTGTCTACGGTAACTTCGACTCCTCCGAGAATGTCTATTATCTCTTGGAAAAGATCGAAAGAGACCATAACGTGATAGTGAATCGGAATTCCCAAAACATCCTGCAGTACTGCTCTCAGGTTGTCGGCCCCCTCCCCTCCCTTTGAGAAAGCATAAACTGAGTTAATTTTGTGTGAACCGTTGAGATCTTTTACCCACAAATCTCTGGGGAGAGAGATTAAAACAACATCTTTATCAACTTTTCCTATAGAGGCAACGAGGATGGTGTCTGTCAGCACAGGTCTTCCGGACTCTGCTCCGGCTACTCTTCTGTCCGATCCCAATATTAAAACATTCGTTCTACCGTCGGTTTCTTTGAGATTTGTTCCTGCAATTGTGGCGACCACGGAAATGGGGTTAAAGGCTGCGAGTATCTTATCTTTAAAAACAAAAGCCACAGCCACGGCGGCAACCAAACCTATAACCCCAATAAATTTGAGAGTTTTTGTCTGAGAGCCCCCGCGCTCGTTTCTTATGGTACTAACGGTTCCGTTAGTTTTTTTGCACATGTCCATGTACTTCATAGAATGCTATTAATAACTGGCAATTATTCCGGAGAAGTGTCTTGGGTCAAGGCTGGCGTGGCCTACTAAAACACCGTCCAATTTTTCTATATTAACCAAACCGGAGATATTTTGTCCATTAACTGATCCTCCATAGAGCAGAGGTTCTTTATCATCTAAAATTTCCCTTATCTTATTCACCCCTTCTTTTATTTCCTCCTCACTTTTTTCTTTGTACCTGCCGTTTTTCGAAATATTTGCCGGGTCTTCCCATGCATACATAATACCGGGGCGTTTATACAGACTTATTTTCTTCGGCTCGACAAAACATACGATAGGAATTATTCCGTTGGTCAGACAAATGTCTATTTTTTTGGCAACAATTTCGGGAGTTTCTTTCCTTTCGCTGTGTCCAATAACCGCATATTTACATAACTCTTTGATCTGAAAAGCTCCCGTTTCACCTGTATGAGCCCCCTTTTCTTCCACCGAAACATCCTGTGCGGCTACACTTACCCCGGTTTTTTTCAGAATCTCCGCAACAGGAAAAATGTGCAAGGAGGAGGGGGCGACAATTGCTTCAATATCTGCATTCAACACCGATGTGTCGAATCCGGCCGTCCACCCGATCACGTCCTGTAAGCTCATATTCATTTTCCAGTTGGCTACGATATATTTCACGAGATCCTCCTTAGTGTTTGTTCTATCAATTTCGGCAAAGCCTCGATATCTTCATGAGTGTAATTGTACCCCAGTACATTGAGGCAGGAAAAGACCACACCGACGTCAGTATATATTCTATCCGCATATTGGCAGGCTACCAGGCTGTGCAGAAGGACGTTCCCGCCCATCTCTCCGGTCTTTGATTTTCCGCACCCCATCGGACAGTTAGAGCATGACGGATACGTTCCCTCCATAACGCTGAGTTCGTTTTTTCTATTTAGGATCTTTTTGTATAGTTCTTCATATTTATCGAAGTCCTTTATGTTTATCAGTTCTGTACCGGTTACTACTATTCCGGAGATGTTTTTATCCGTGAATTCTTTTTCGAGGAAATGTTCGGGGGTCGTAAAGTAACCGCCCAGTAATATTTTTGAACCGTCCATTTTTATAACGCTTCTTTTTCCGGGAAGTCCCAAAGTGTCAGGATCTTCGGATTGATTTTTAAAACTTACACCGGCATTTGTGATATCCAGAACAGTTTGTTCCTGTGCAGTCCCGTGTATGACAAGTGCATCCAGACCGGCATACCTTATGCGTAAAGATATACTTCCTCCAAGATAAACATCTTCAATTACCCCGTCATTATTTATAACGACTGCCGTTTTTGATGCGAAGGGAAAAAGACCATTCAGAGGGCCCACTGCGAATATCAGAGGATTTTTATCGTAATACATCTCCATTAATTTGAATCCCAGCCCTACACCCCCGATGTAACTGTTGAGATCTTCGAAACTTTTTACCTCGTATTCCTTTTTTGTCAGATCTATGGATAGTACCTTTCTCGGTCTTGTTTCCATTTAGTCTGTCTCCTCAACTTCAAATACGCCTTTCGGACATATTTTTTGTATTTTATCCACGTTAAGACTGCTGATTCTCGGATCTATTTCTAAGGCGTATTCTATGTTTCCGAGCTTTGAGTTTGTGTTCCTAAAGACGCGTATTAACGCCCCCTCGAGCCCGATTTTTCTAAGCTGTCGTTGAGCTTCTATGGCGCACATCTCGCAACCTACGCATTTCTCAGGAAAACTTATTTTTAATATTTTTGGCATTATTTTCTTTTATTTAAGGCTTCTATTCCGGGTAAGGTTCTCTCGGCTAAATACTGTAACATCGCTCCGCCCCCGGTAGAGACAAAACTAAATTTATCGAGCAGAGAATAACTGCTGACGGCCGTTATTGTATCCCCTCCGCCGACAACTGTAAAAGCGCCTTCCTTCGTTTTTTTAGCAATTGCTGAAGCGATTTCTATAGTTCCCAGGGAATATTCCGGCTGTTCATAGGCTCCCATAGGACCTGCCCAAAGCACCGTTCCCGCCCTGTTAATAATTTCCGTGTATTTTGCAATTGTTTGTTTACCGATATCTTTATTTTCAGGAGCATAGTCCTCGGGTAACACAAGATTGAACGGAATTTCCTCTTTCCATTCCGTTCCCAGCTTGCCCCCCAATAAAATGAAATCAGCTCTTTTCAGGAATTTTTTCACTACGGGAAGCTTACTTTCCAGCTTCGCCCCGCCAATAACTATTACGAAAAGTCTTTTCACATCTCCCTGCAGGACGTTTAGATTTTCTATCTCTTTTAGAAAACGTATTCCTGCGTACGAAGGCAACCATTCGGGGATACCTACGATAGACGCGTGTTTTCTGTGTGAGGTGGCGAAGCTTTCGTTTACGTAGATGTTACCGTTGCCGGCCAACTGCCTGGCATATTGGAGATTATTTTCTTCTTCACCGCGGTTAAAACGAAGGTTTTCCATAAGTTCGTACTTTCCCGCGCCCAGCTCATTATCGAAAAAGAATGAAAGTGTTTTGGTTGAAAGTCTCTCATCGGTTTTACCCCCGGGATTTCCCATATGCCCCATTATTATAGGCAAGGCGCCTCGGGAAATAATATATTTCAGAGTTTCTAAAGAAGCCTCCAAGCGGTATTTTTCTTGAACTTCCCTGTGTGCCACCGGCACATCCAGATCGCATCTTACAAGGACTTTTTGCCCGGCGGTTATATTAGCTTCCAACACTGATTTCATTGGAACCATTTTATCATTTGTATAGGGATAATATTAGGAAATCGTCAAAAGAGCCAGCTCGACAAGCCTGTTGCTGTAACCCCACTCATTATCGTACCAAGCCAGGATCTTTATCAGATCGCCGTCGACCACACGCGTCATCTCCAGATCAACAATGGCCGAATAATTGCTTTTTATAATATCGGATGAGACTAGAGGGGCATAAGTAGCGTCCAGAACACCCTTGTAGAACGGATTATTCTTGGCTTCAAGAAAAACCTTGTTGACCTCCTCTTTTGTTGTCTTTTTTTCAACCAGCATTGTGATATCGGAGATAGAGCCGGTGATTATGGGAACCCTTAAAGCAATTCCGTCAAACTTTCCTTCCAATTCAGGTATTGCTTTGATTGTGGCCTTTGCCGCTCCTGTGCTGGTAGGAGATATGTTGTACCCTGACGCACGTGACCTTCTCATGTCGGGCTTGTCACCCACAGGAGGACCGTCAACCACACTTTGATTTGCCGTTATGGCGTGTACCGTGCTCATCACGGCTTTTAGCACCTTAAATTTGGAATGCATTACCGCAAGAACCGGCGAGATGCAGTTGGTAGTACACGAGGCGTTCGAGATAATGTTTTGTCCAAGGTACTGGGAATCGTTAACGCCCATCAAAAAAGTTTGGGCATCCCCGCCTTTTGTAGGAGCCGATATCACAACTTTTTTTGCGCCCGCGGTTATATGAGCTTTAGCGGAGTCGTTTTCGGTAAACCTTCCGGTGCATTCCAGTACTGTATCAATATTTAGTTCGCCCCAGGGAAGCTTAGCAGGGTCTTTTTCCGAGAACACCCGGCTTTTTTTTCCTTCTACAACCAGATAATTTTCTTTGCCCGTCAGAGAGAAAAAATCTTTTTGACCCTCGTTGTCTTCCAGCCGCACTATCTTCCCGTCTTCTTCAACGTAAACATCTTTATCGTAAACACCGTACGCCGAATCGTATTTTAAAAAGTGTGCGAGTATACGGGGATTGGTTAAGTCGTTAATGGCGGCAATTTCTACGCCGTCCTTTTCTAAAGCTATCTTTAGGGAAGCTCTTCCGATTCTTCCGAAACCGTTAATTGCCAGACGGGCAGTCATAGGGTAATTATATCTATAGATGCGAATTAATCCAGCTCCTCAGCATTTCTTTAGGCATAGCCCCTTCTTTTCTGTCGACCTCTTTCCCATCTTTCATAATTACAAAGGTGGGGATGCTGAAAATTGCAAATTCTGAAGCCTTCCCGCCCTCTGCTTCTACGTCGACTCTTTTCACTTCAAGTTTATCGCTAAGTTCTTTTTCGACTTCTTCCAGCACGGGAGCCATTATTTTACAAGGTCCGCACCAATCCGCGTAAAAATCCAGTAATTGCACCATAGATAGTTGTCCTTAAATAAAATTAAATCCTACGAACGACATCTATGATAACATAATTTTTGGTCTTCATATTATGTACAGCTATCCGCAAAAAATTTCACAAACTTCAAAAAAATTTGTAGGGGGCGGATTATGGTTGTGGGTTATTCCGGCGATACTATTGTTACTTATCGCTTCGGGTATGTTTTTTCTGAAAAGCGGAATGACCGGAGAGGTAAAAGTTGAGGGTGTTAAGGATGAATATTTGGAAACACTGAGATCTCCGGAATTTAGCACGGAACCATTGGCACTGGTTACGGAGGACGACGATTTTTCTCCTGACCTCATTGCCGGAAGCGCGGGGGTTATGGTGGACGCGGATACGGGAAAAATCCTTTACGGAAAAGAGATAGACCGGAGACTGCCTATGGCCAGTCTGGTTAAAATAATGACCGCGGTCATCACACTAGAACATAAATCTCTATCTGACTACGCAACAGTTACGGCCGCGGCTGATTCCGTCGGTGAAAACGAAATGGGAGTTTCGGAGGGAGAGGCCTACTCTATTGAAGAATTGTTGTACGGACTCTTATTAAATTCCGGAAACGACGCCGCCTACACTCTTGCCGAGAATGTTGCGGGTTCATCCGGAGAATTCGTAGAGTGGATGAACAGAAAGGCCGGTGAGCTGGGTTTGAAGGACACCCGGTTCTTCGACCCCAGCGGGCTGGACGATCGTTCTTACACAACGGTTTCGGATTTGGCCGTATTAACCCAGTACGCCATGAGACACAAAGAGTTCAGAGAGATTGTGGCCACGGTCGAAAAGGAACTGCCATATTCGGACCTGCATAAATACCTGTATCTTGTGAACCAGACTAACCTTCTAACAACCTATCCCGGGGTTATCGGTGTAAAAACGGGGTATACCGAGGAAGCGGGGCTAAGCCTTTCAACCTACGCGGTGAATTCCGGCAAAAAACTTGTGGGGATAGTATTGAACAGTATAGACCGCAAGGGGGACATGGTAATAATGCTGGACTACGGGTTTTCCCAATACGGTATCACAGTTGAGCACCATCTTCTCGATACACCGTGATCTTCATGCTTGGGTAGATTTTATTCCACACGGTCCATTTGGCGGGAGTTTCGATGACATACGTTGCGGGGTATTGCGGCGAGTAGGTGGGGCATTTTTCGGTTACGCAGGGCGGCACCTCACGCGATACGTCGACGACTTCCATCCGACTATTGACCCAAATTATGTCCAGGGGAATCAGTGTATTTTTCATCCAAAAAGAGTAGGTGTACTCCATGCCGAATATAAAGATCATTCCGGTATTTTTGGCCAGTTTCTCTCTGAACATGAGGCCGGTTTTGAGCTTCTCTTTTGTCTCAGCCACCTCTGCTTTCAGAGTAACGCCGTTGTCAAACCGTATCGTATAAAATTTCGCTCCGGGTATCGGAGGCATCTCTTTTTCACGAACGATACCCGCAAGATAAATGCCAAGTGCAAGTACAATCGCCAGCATTATGTAAGGGAGATACTGCTTGAACATGTAATTGTATTGTAAACGGTAACGGCGGGAATTTATAGTTTTTAGACAGTTTTTTGGGTATTGACCGAGTATCGACAAAAAAGTCAGCTGTGATATGTTATTTACGTGTCGGATACTACCGGTATTTTTCTAAAAGATCTTAATGAAGACCAGATTGCTGCAGTTTCCCATTATCTTGGCCCCGCTCTCGTGGTTGCAGGCCCCGGTAGCGGAAAAACCCGTGTTTTAACCCACAGGGTAGCCTTTCTTATTGAAGAGAAAAAGGTACCTGAGACCAATATTTTGTGTGTCACTTTCACAAACAAGGCGGCAGACGAGATTAAGTCCAGGGTAAAAGACATTCTGGGTTCTGAAAACAGTTTGCCCTGGAGCGGAACTTTTCATAGTATCTGTGCCAAAATATTAAGGAAGGACGGCCGTGATGTAGGTATTCCCGTTTCCTACGTTATCTATGATACCGACGACCAGGTTGCCGTTGTACGCGACATAGAAAAGGATTTCGGAATGGACACAAAAAGGTTTCACCCGCGTGCGGTGCTGGAGCATGTCTCCGGCGCAAAATCCGAAATGGTTTCTCCTGAAATGTACGCGGGATATGCCCAGGGTTATTTTCAGAAAACTGTCGCTAAAATATATCCTGAGTACCAGCAGCGTTTACGCCAAAGTAATGCATTGGATTTTGATGATTTACTTTTGGAAACCGTTCATTTATTCGAGGAGTCCCCCCACATTCTGAAAAAATATCAGGAACTTTTTAAGTTCATTTTGGTGGACGAATATCAGGATACGAACAAAGTTCAGTACGCGCTTACGAAAGCGTTAGCTAACGGTCACGAAAACCTTTTCGTTGTGGGAGACATGTCGCAGGCAATTTACAGTTTTCGGGGCGCCGATTTCAGGAACATTCTCAATTTTCAAAACGATTATCCGAAAGCAAAAATTTATAATCTCGGAAAAAATTACAGGTCGACGAAAAATATTCTCGAGGCGGCGAAAAATTTAATAAAAAATAATTCCACGCATATTCCTCTCGATTTGTGGACGGACAATTCCAAGGGAGATCGTTTGATAGTTTACCGCGGAGCTTCGGAAAAAGATGAGGCGTCCTTTTTAGTAAATGAAATATCGGAGGCATTAATGAGCGGAAAAGGTTATTCGGATATAGCTGTTCTTTACCGGACGAACGCTCAGTCAAGAAACATCGAAGAACATTTTATAAGAAATAATATCCCTTACCGCATCATCGGCGGTGTGCGGTTCTACGGGAGAAAAGAGATTAAAGACATCATTTCGTATTTGAAGGTTGTACATAATCCGAAAGATAAAGTGTCCTGGTCCCGAATTATAAATGTTCCTCCCCGCGGAATAGGGCAAAAATCCGAAGAACAGTTAAAACAATTAAAGTGGGACATCGGGGCCGTAGAAGAAAAATCCCACCTTCCGATTAGGGAATGGATTGCTTCGGCCAAAACTTTATCGACACTGGAACTTATGGAAAAGATTCTTGCTGACACCAAATATATTGAGTGGCTAAACGACGGAACCGACGAAAATTTTCAGAGAATCGAAAACATTAACGAATTGAAGTCGGTTGCCGCCCAGTTCGTTGACCTGAACGAATTCCTGGAAAATGTGGCTTTGATAGAAAGTTCTGATCGACCCCGGGATGAAAATGTTCCCGTTGTAACATTAATGACCGTGCATGCTTCGAAAGGCTTGGAGTTTCCTGTGATTTTTATTGTTGGAATGGAAGAGGGTTTATTTCCTCACACCCAATCTCTTTTGGAACAGGATGCATTGGAAGAGGAAAGACGTTTATGTTACGTCGCAATTACCCGGGCAAAAGAAAAAGTCTTTATGACGTGTGTTTCAAGCCGCTTGTATTTCGGAAGCGTTCAGGTAAATATTCCCAGCAGATTTTTGGGAGAGCTTCCCGGCGAAATTCTGGAATACCGCGGAATTAGTATGGAAAAAGGAAAGCTACCCCGCCTGCCCGGCTCGGTAGACGATTTTCTTGACGACCTTGATTACAATCGGAATAATTTCAACTGGTAAAACCTTCGGGGCAAGTGTTTGTGGTTACAGGTATAATAGAGTTATGTACGAGCCGGTAAAATCTTTAGGTCAGAATTTCTTGTCTAAACCATCTATTGTGGTGCCTATGGTCGACGCGCTGGACATAGCTAACGGCGAGGATATTATCGAGATAGGACCCGGACACGGTATTCTCACGGAGGTACTTTTACGTCGCATCTCAGGGCGCGATGTAAAGGTTTATGCGGTCGAGGTCGACGAGCGTTTTGCCCAAAAACTTTTCGGAATGTATGTGAGCGAACCGAATATAGAGATAGTCCACGCCGATATTTTAAAATGGCTTCCGACTTTTACTTCCGAAAGAAAAGTTAAAGTGCTGGGGTCTTTACCTTATTACATAACATCCCCCATTCTACATGCGGTCGTAAAAATGAATGTAATGCCCGGAAGCGCGGTTTTCCTTATCCAAAAAGAAGTTGCCGAAAAAGTTTGCAGCAAGGTTCCTGACGCTTCATACATATCAACTTTTATTCAAACCTTCTACGACGCCGAACTTTTATTCAATGTCTCTAAAACCGAATTTACACCCGCCCCTAAAGTGGATGGAGCTGTCATTAAACTGACGAGAACAAATATCGAAATGGACCGTGGTACGATTGAAAAGTACGAAGGGTTTCTGCACCGTGCATTTTCTCACCCGAGAAAAATGCTCAACAAGCCCTTTTCAAAGGAAGAGTTGACCAAAGGCGGCATAGACCCGAAACTCAGACCGCAAAACCTGAGTTCGGAGGAATGGCTGGAATTTTATAAGTTACTACATTCCCCGGAATCTGTATGAAATATAGGAGTATAGGAAATATAGGAGTATATGAAATATAGGAGTATATGAAATATAGCGTACTAATACCGACACTAAATGAGGAAAAATACATAGGAATCCTCCTGGAAGCCCTGGCCGATCAGGAGTTTAAGGATTTTGAAGTAATTGTGGTAGACGCTGTCAGTGAGGATAAAACACGACAGGTGGTTGGCTCATTTAAAGATAAACTCGCCCTCACTTTTGTCGAATCGCCCAAGAGAGGTGTTTCTTTTCAGCGCAATTACGCCGCGAAAATGGCAAAAGCCCCACATTTAATATTTTTTGATGCGGATGTTGCTCCTGAGCCGGATTTTATTTCGAAGATTGATTGTTACATCGAAAAAGGAAACGTTGACGTCCTTTCTTCGTGGAACGTTCCCATCTCCGACAAATTAATCGACGAATTTCTTTACTGGGCGTTTAACCAGTTATATCTGGAGACCGTAAAGGACAGATTTCCCGCGGCCGTAGGAACTTTTATTTATGTCAAAAAATCCTCTTTTGATGCTGTGGGCGGTTTTCAGGAAGAAGTTAAACTGGCCGAAGATTTTGATTTGGTGGGAAGAATGTTTAAGGCCGGATATAAATATGCCCTGTTAAAAGACCCGAAAATAAAATTCAGCGTCAGAAGATTAGAAAAAGAAGGCCGTGTGCAGTTTGTCTGGAAAAACATAAGAGCGGCTTTTGACTACCATCTTAGGGGGGTAGGAGCGTTGCAGGGAAAATATAAACATGAGTTTGGTAAATTTAACTTGTCGGTCAAAGAAAAAGACCGGAGTTTAATAAAATACTCAAAGAAAGTTTTGCAGTTGATTAAAAAATCCGGACAAACACACGGTTGAAACCTTTGCATCTGCCCGGACGCTTTGACCGGGACTCTCTATTTCACCGGTCTCTATCCTTTTTACCCCGCCCGTTAGGGACGGTTAAGTTGTTAATACTTAGAACATATCCTATAAACACCGTACCGTCAATGTTATACTCGCAGCATGGGAAAGCACATTCTGCAGTCTCCGCTGTGGGCGGAATTTAAAAACAGACACGGCACCCCCGCAGTTTCGGCGGGTAATGTTATATACACGATTCATAACATTCCTTTAACTTCTTATAACTACGCATACTGTCCGCGGGTGTCTCCCTTCGATGTAAATTTTGAGGAGTTGAAAAAATCCGTCGAGGAAAATAATTGTATTGCGGTGCATTTCGACGTCCCGAACATTATAAAGGGAAGCCCGGAAGAACCCCCGGCCGCAAAGCTTTTCGAAGAGCATTGCGTACATTCTCCGAGAGACGAATTTGCCAAAGCCAACTTTTTTATCGACCTCACAAAAAGTGAAGAAGAACTTTTCTCGGCCCTTCATAAAAAACACCGCTACAACATAAATTACGCTAAGAAAAACGGGGTTACGGTAAGGGAAAGCACTGAAGATAAAGACTTCGATATTTTCTATTCCCTTTATAAAGAAACCGGAGTAAGGCAGAAATTTTATTTTAGGGGGCAGTCTTATCTCCGCGATATGTGGGACGTTTTTAACAAGGCCGGTCTTGCAAAATTATTAATTGCGGAACATGAGGGAGAAGCTCTGGCCGCCTGGATACTTTTATCTTACGAAGGAGTTCTTTACTATCCCTACGGAGGTTCAACCGAAAGAAAAAAGAATCTTTTCGCCAGCACTGTTCTTGGGTGGGAGGCACTGTTGCTCGGTAAAAAATTAGGTTGTGGGACTTTTGACATGTGGGGGGCCTCGGTTGATTTAAACAATACCTCCGACGAATACTACGGTTTCTCCATTTTCAAATCAAAGTTCGGGGCAAAACATGTGGTTTATATAGATTCTTACGACATGGTTATAAACGAAAATCTATACAAGTTCTTTAATCTGGCCAACAGTTTTAGATGGAAATTGCTCAAACTCATCAGATAGATATGGAAAGACAGGAGGACATAAGACAAAGCGAGGGGTGGGAAAAGTACCTGCAGGCAATCGGATGGAAAACCGGGAGAACTTCAAAAGGAATACTTATAGCTATCCGGCCCTCTTTCATAGGAAATTTTGTAAAAATACAACACCCGCGGAAAATTGAAAAAGAAGATCTTGAAGAAATAGAAAGTATCTGCCGCCGCGAAAAGTGTGCCTATATTAAAATTGAACCCGATTACGATCAGGACCTGTCGATTTTTGATGGTCGCGGATACCGCCCCACACATTCTCCCAATTGTGTTCCGTCGACTATTTTCATGGATCTTACAAGAACAGAAGAAAACATGTGGAACGAGTTTTCACACAGCGCCAGATACTCGATAAACCGCGCAGTCAGGGAGGGTTACAAAGTCAAAAATATAAGAAAACCTACGGAGGAACAGCTGAAAGAAAGTTACGAGTTATTTTACTGCACAGCAAAAAAGAAGAATTTTTATATGCCCCCGTTTCGTGAATTTCTAGTCAGAGTAGATCTCTTCGGAGACAAATCTTACTTGTGCGAGGTTAGAAATAAAGATGGGGAATTACAGTCAAGCAAGTTTTGTTTGGGTCACAAAAACATGGTTCTTTTTGTTTCCGGGGGATCTTCAGAGACAGCGCGAAAAAATAAATCAGGCTACCTCCTTATGTGGGAATCAATGAAATTTCTTAAAAGCGAAGGTTACGGGGTTTTTGACCTTGAAGGAAAGTATGATGAGAGATTTCCTATTCAAACCGGAAATTGGGAAGGGTTCAGCCACTTTAAAGAAAAATTTGGAGGGACGCCCGTCGAATTTCCAATTCCCGTGATAAAGTTTTTGAGCGGAATTTACGGCGTAGCTTCCAGACTCATGAGGGTGGATTTTTAACCCCGGTACGCGAACGGGCAAATATCTTTGTAATCGCACCAACCGCACTGGATTGTAGGATTGGCCTCAAATTGCCCCTTTTTAATATTTTCAACTGTTTCGACAATCTTTTCCTTTTGTTTCACCAGGTCTTCCTGAGTACGGGTCGTCGAAATTTTTTCTCCCGATTCCAAAAAATACAGAGTCAAAAGATCGGGTTTTAACCCGAGCGCTTCTTTTGCCGCCATTGCGTATATTGTCACCTGGGCGTCGCGGTCAACGTCCTTTTGGGCTTTTGCCGTACCGGTCTTGTAGTCGATGATTTCAACCCCGCCGCTGTCCAGATTGTCTATCCTGTCGATTCTTCCGAAGAAATTAGTGCCGCCGATTCTTAGATTGAAGGACTTTTCCAAGGCTTCGATGTTATCTTTTCCGGCCGCATGTTTGTTGTAATACTCTTCCAGTACCCGCTTTCCGCTTTCAAATCTTTCTGCTCTGTGTTTCTCGTCGTCGTAGCCCAGCGGTATCCATTTTCTTTCGTAAATTTCGTAAAGGTCTTCCAAAGAAACATTTTTCCCGAACATTCTTTTTGTGTGAAATTCTTTTAATGTCTCGTGCATTGTTGTACCGAAGCTGAGTGCGTAATTCGGCAACGTGGGTATGCGTAATATGTAAGAGTACTTGTACTTCAACGGGCACGCGTTATAAGTATCAATCTGAGTGTAGCTCATTGTTTGAGGTACTAGGTTAGCTACATTTACTGCCTGTGGGTCTCTAAACGCAGAGGTAACACCGAACAGGCTGTCTTGTCCTCCTGCTTTTTCGTCGGCTACTTTTCCGACATACTCCATTTTTAGTCCGACTTCCTGTAGGAATCCGCTGGGTACTTTTTCCCTTTTCCCTCCGTAATTTTTTGCCAGCGTCAGATACAAATATTTTTTGGCGCGCGTCATTCCGACGTAGAACAAGCGCCTCTCTTCCTGTATATGTTCATCGCCCGAAGGTAAGGTTTCCTTTATTAGTTCGTTAGGGACATCTATCACGTCCCCTTTATTTCTTGTGGGAAATCTATCCGAAACCAGATTAACCATAAAGACGATGGGATACTCAAGGCCTTTCGATGCGTGGACCGTCATCAAATTAACGGTGTCTATATCCTCCAGTTCGGCTTGTGCCGGATTATCTCCGGCTTCCAACACCAGTTCCATGTAATCCAAAAAATCAACGACCGTGGGTAGTTCTTTCGTATCTTCCCTGTGCTTAATTTCAAACTCTTTTACTTTGTTTAAAAATATATCCAGATTTTTGATAGAGAGCTGATTCTCGACCGTTTCATCTTCAACGAGCGGGCGCAAATAGCCGACGTTAGTGACCATATTGAAAATAAATTCCGAAGGAGTCTCTCTGGTAATATTTTCCTGCCTTTCCTTAATCAGTTCCTTTAAAAGGGACAGTTTATCTTTTTCCGAATTTTTAACTTCCTCCCACAAATCGGTCTTTTTATATCTCGCCTCAGCCAGGAGTTTGGAAATGTCGTCGCCGTCTATTTCTAAAGAGGGAATGTTAAGCACACGATACAGGCTTACGCCGTCTTTCGGATTAGCGATTACTCTCAGAAGGGCAATCACATCCCTTACTTCGTCTCTGTCGTAAAGACCCCTGTTTCCCACTAATTGATAAGGTAGTCCGTGTTTTCTCAAGGCCATCAGAAAAGGATCGAGATGGCTGTTAGCTCTTGCAAGTATAGCTACGTCTTTGTAGGTGTATTCAGGTTCTTTTCCCAGAACTTCATAGATTTTTTTGATAACAAACCCCACCTCATCCTCAAGACCCTCGGCTTGGCAGATCTCAGGTGATATCCCCTTGGTTTTTATCTGACTTATTAATTCTTTTGAAATTCCAAGTTTGGATTCAAGCGTGTCGGGGTTGTTATTTACTATTAGTTTATAAGAAGGGTCCAGTACTTTTTGCCCCGACCTGTAATTTTTTAGCAAAGTTACTCTTTCAGCCTTGGGGTAGTCTTCCATAAACTGAAGAATGTTGGATACGGCCGCCCCTCTGAATTTGTAAATAGATTGTGAATCGTCCCCGACTACAACCAAACTTCTGTCTTCCATTTCTAACGGGCAAAGAAGTTTAATAAGTTCATACTGCGCGAAATTCGTGTCCTGGAATTCGTCCAGCAACACGTGTTTGAACTGTTTTCTATACTTTTCAAGTATGTGGGGTCTCTCTTTAAAAAGTTTCAGCGTCCATGTTATAAGGTCGCCGAAATCCATTTTCGATTTTTCGAGTTTTAGCCGCGTGTATTCTGTGTAAACATGGGCAAGTTCAAATATCCTTTCTTTTTCTTCATTTTCTAGACTCGTACTTTGGACGAATTTTTCAAAATCTTCGGGAGAAACATTTTCGTCCTGCAGTCTTGAAATAAATTTGAGAATGGCCGAAATAAACTTTGTGGGATTTCCTAATGGCCTGAAATATTTCAGACCGAGATCAAACAGGTTCTTCCGTAGCAATATCCACTGCTCGGGGGATGAGAGGAGTTTGTATCCGGGGTCGATTCCGATTTCTATGCCCTCCGCCCGTAATATTCTGTCAGAAAATGAATGGAAAGTTGAGATCCACGGCTCTTCGTAACCTAAAGGCATTGCGTCGCCTGTTCTTTCAACCATCTCCCCCGCGGCTTTTTCGGTAAAAGTAAGGGCGAGAATTTCTTTCGGTTTAATTCCTTCTGTTTCAATAAGATTTTTTATGCGCTCAGTAATAACTCTGGTTTTTCCCGTGCCGGCTCCGGCGACAACCAGAAGGTGCCCCTTTTTATGGTTTATGACTTTGATTTGCTCTTCGTTTATGTCAGTTTTCTTTTTGGGCGGCATGTGACCCCTATTATAGCGCACATGTTCTCAAAAGGTGGCTCCCGTTGGCGTTTTGGGATAACTTGTAGTATAATCCCCCTATTCGAATTTCTGATCACTTTTTGTCTTGAGGGAGGGTAAAATGGCTGCAATAGTGTGGGTTGTCGTTGGGGTAGTTGCATTCATATTTTTGCTTTCGGGGTTGTCGATTTTCTTCAAGAATTCTGAAGAAACCCAAAAATCCTAGATTTCTTCGCTCTCCTCCTGGAGACCCCCGGTGACTGAGAAAATTAAACAGCACTCAACTGTTTATACTCATCTCACCGGGGATTTTTTTGTCTTTTTTTGGAAGTTTCAGTTATTCTAACAGCTTCTTTTGCTCTCCGTCATCAATAACCTGAATCTTTTCAATCTTATTAAATAGCCTAGAAAATTTAGTTCTTATACCATCCATTGATTTGTAACCGTTAGAAATATGTTTTTCTAAAACATCCAGATCGTCATTAAATTTGGACGCCTCCAATTTGATCCCATCCAAGGCTTTTAGAACCTCGCCCGCGTGTTTTTCCAGACTTTGCTGATGGAAGGCTACCAAAAGTACTTTCAGGAAGTAGGAAAGTGTGTTGGGCGATGCCATAACCACATTTTTTTCCTTGGCGTAAGCTTCAATCTCCGGCGTATTTACTATTAACTCATAGTATACGTTTTCCGATGGTATGTACATGATAGCTTGATGGGTAGTTCCTTCTTCGGGGAGAATGTATTTAGTAGCAATTTCCTCGATTTTTTTCTTGACATCGCCTATGAAAACCCTTTTCAGTTTGTCGCGTTCACTCTGTGCTTCCGCTTTTAACATCGCGGCAAAGTTCTCCATAGGAAATTTTGAGTCGATCGGGATTATTCCTTTTTCGGTAAATACCACGGCATCGCAAACCGCCCCATCCCTGAACTTGTATTGGGTCTTAAAGTGGTCGTGGGGAAGGAAGCTCTCGAGTATCTCATAGAGAAACTGTTCTCCGAGCCCCCCGCGTAGTTTTGGAGATTTCAGCACGTTGCTTAAGTCTTTCATGTCATTTCCGAACTCCTGAATACCTCCCAACTGTTTTTGTACAGTTCTGATAACGTCCTGCGAAGCGTCGAGGCGTTCCCAGATAAGTTTGGTCTGGGCGTTCATCGCCTCGCGGTGGCCCTTCATCTGTTCATCCAGGGTGCCTCTCTGCTGACTTAGTTGTTTTTCCAGCACATCGCTGCTTTTATCTACAGAGCCTTTCATTTCTTTTAGCCATTCCATAAGTACGCCGGTTTCGTCCCCCTTTATGTTTTTGATATTTTTTATCTGTGTTGATAGATAGAAGACAAGGAAGCCTAAAAGTATTAGCAGCACGGCGAACATAACTATAACGAGTTCATTACTTAGCATGCGATAAGAATATCAGCAACCCGCCCACGAGTCTAGGAAGGTAATGTTAAAATCATGTATATGCCGAAGTTTTTATACACAGCAATTTTTCTATTTGTTCTTTCCTCCGCATCTCTGGCTTATTCACTTTTCGTCCTCAAACCGTCCAACTACACTTATATTTTTATTTTTCTGGTCTCACTTTTTTTATTCTTCACCGGGCTGTTTTCAACAACCGGCTTTTTTCTTGCAACCAAAACTTTCAGCAAGGAAGGCGACCCGCGGGGTATATTCAGGAGCGTTTTGAAAATATCGGCATATACGTCTTTCGGAATTGTCATTTTCTTCTTTCTGAGAGGATTCAAGCTGGTGAGTCTGTTCAACATTTTCCTATCCCTGGCTTTTTACCTGGCTTTGGGCTACCAGCTTTTTGTGTACGGCAGAAAAGAGCGGTAGTGGTAGAATAACGGTACTTATGGACAGGAAAAAGGTATTAATTACAACAGCAATAGACTACACGAATGACGTCATACATATAGGCCACGCCTACCAAAAAATACTGGCCGATTGTCTGGCCCGCTATTATCGTGGGATTCTGGGCAAAGAAAATGTTTATTTTCTTACCGGCACCGATGAGTACGGTTCCACCAATCAAAAGGCCGCCGAAAAAAGAGGCGTTACACCTAAAGAACACGTGGACGAAATATCTTCCAAAGATAAGGCTGAGCTAGATGCTCTGAACTTAGATTACGACCGTTTCATCCGCACTACCGATTCTGATCACCACGAAACGGCGCAGAAATTCTTTCAAAACGTTTTTGATAAGGGCGACATTTATAAGGGTAGCTACACCGGACTGTATTGTGAGGGATGTGAGGCTTATAAAACTATGTCGGAGCTGGACGCGGACGGAAGATGTCTGTTGCACCCCACCCGCGACATACAAAAAGTTGAGGAAGAAAACTATTTTTTCAAATGGAGCGAGTATTCCGATTTTCTAAAACAGTTGATTGAGACGAAAGGCTTTGTTTTACCGGAAGGTAAGCGGAGAGAAATGCTCGGTTTCATCGAACAGGGGATAAACGACCTTCCTGTTACGCGCCCGGAGTACAAAGTGAGCTGGGGTATTCAGGCACCTAACGATCCTGAGCACGTCATTTACGTATGGTTCGATGCCCTTATAAATTATTTTACTGCCGCAGAGCCCGAAGGATTTTGGAACGACGAAACTCAGATTATTCATGTTCTTGGAAAAGACAATGCAAGGTGGCACGCATTATTGTGGCCGGCAATGCTCAAAAGTGCGGGGAAAACGCTTCCTTCCACGATTTATGTGCACGGTTTTGTAAATCTCAACGGTGAAAAAATAAGTAAATCCAAAGGTAACATTATAAGGCCGTCGGAACTCGTTTCTCAGTTCGGGGCAGATGCAGTCAGATATTATTTTATTAAACACGGTCCGGTAATCGAAGATGTGGACGTTTCAGTTGACCATATTAAGCAGGTGTATAACGCCGATCTTGCCAATGGATTGGGAAACACGGCTTCGCGCCTGGCACGTCTTGCCGAAACTTCGGGATTTGAATTTCCTTTGCCTGAATTGAAAGAGTGGGACGAAACTTTTATGAGGTATTTCGACAACTTCCGAGTTGATCTCGCTGTCCAACACGTCTGGTCAAAACTTGGGGTTTTAGATAAACATATTAACGACAACAAGCCCTGGGCAATCAAAGACACTACGCATTTACAGAAAATTTTAACCCGGGAAATTAACGAACTCAGAGAAATAATTAATTACCTTGAACCGTTTATACCGGAAACCGCGTCGAAACTTTCCGGGGTTTTCGGCAAAGAAAATATAGCTTTGAAAGAGCAGCTTTTTCCTCGTTTGTAATATGCCAAAACTTCTTTTGATAGACACGTTCAATTTTTTGCACAGGGCGTACCATGCTCTGCCGCCCTCTTTCCGCGACGCAAACGGAGAGCCCACAAATGCCCTTTACGGCGTTACCTCAATGCTTATTAATATGCTTACGCAGGTAAAACCCGACTATTTAGTGGCAGCTCTTGACGGTCAAAAACCTACTTTCCGTGTCGAAGACTTTACCGCGTATAAGGCACACAGAAAACCGATGGAAGATTCTCTGGCGTCACAGATACCCAAAACTCTGGATATGTTAAGTGCGTTCGGGGTTAAACAGGTCTTAGTAGACGGTTACGAAGCCGACGATATTATTGCCACCCTGGCGCTGGGTTTCTCAGGGAAAGTAGATGTGATAATAGCGTCAAACGACCGCGACTTGTGGCAGCTGGCAGGAAAGAATGTGATGCTTATGGTTCCCGACAAGCAGGGTAAGCTTCAGTGGGTAGGAAAAGACGAAGTTTCCGCCAGGTTGGGATTTCCTCCCGATAAAATTGCCGACTACAAAGGTCTAAGAGGCGACCCGAGTGACAATATTCCGGGAGTTTACGGCATCGGAGAAAAAACGGCCATTAAGTTGATAGAACAATTCGGATCAGTCGAAGATGTTTACAGGAATATTGAAAAGGTTACACCCGAAAGTCTAAAAGAAAAGTTGCTGGAAAATTACGAACAAGCGTTGATGAGCAAAAAACTTGCGACTCTTATTATGGACGTACCGGCCGGAGTTACGTTAAACGATGTTAAATACCCGGGGTACGATAAAGAAAAAGTTCTGGCCGAGTTAAGTAAGTATAATTTTAAATCTTTGATGAAAAGGCTGGGGTTATTGCCCGAAGAAGAGAAAAAATCCTCTTCCAATTTACCCGACGAAAACCAATTGGGTCTTTTTTAAAATGGACAAAAAAGTACAGGCAGAAAAAGTTGCTCAGTTATTACAAATAGAACACCCGGCTCCCAAAACAGAACTTGTGCACACGGACGAATATCAGCTTGCTATCTCTGTAATGTTGTCGGCACAAACTACGGACAAGAAAGTAAACCAGGTCACCCCCGCACTTTTTGCGAAATATCCTAATTGGGAGGCGTTGGCCTCTGCGGATACCGGTGAAGTAGCGGTTCTTATAAGGCAGGTAAATTTCCACAAGGGAAAAGCTGAGAGAAGTGTTGCCGCCGCCCGTACGGTGCTGTCTTTATATAACGGCGTGTTGCCTCACGATATGTTGCAGCTTATGAAACTCCCCGGAGTTGCCAGAAAAAGCGCGAACGTAATCATGCAGGAGTTGTGGGGAATTGCGGAAGGTATTGTGGTGGACACTCACGTATCCCGGGTGTCTGCGAGGCTGGGGTTAACATCACAAACAGAACCGAAAAAGATTGAGGAAGATCTTATGAGTTTATTGCCAAAAAAATATTGGAGAAACTTTTCAGGCAGTGCTGTTCTTCATGGAAGATACATCTGCATCGCAAGAAAACCCAAGTGCGGAGAATGTGTGCTTAACAAAATATGTCCGTCAGCGTATAAAGTGTGACTGCCGCGGTAATTAATTTTCCGGTTTTTCCAGAAGTATAAAGATGCTCCCCATTTTTCCGCTGTCTGTTTCTTTGTATCCCCACATTCCCGTTCTGTTCAGTTCAAATTCCAGAGTACCGCCGGACGCTATCTCCACCGGTTTTCTGAATTCTTCAAAAAAATCTTTCATCTGCTGAAGATAAATACTTTTGTCGGTTCTGTTTGTCCATCTTACCGTTTGATACTTGAGTCCGTTTGTCGAGGAAGGGGAAAAACCCAGGTCGTCAAAGGTAATCTTAAGAATTTCTTTTGGTTTTTCGACAGGCTCTTCCTCCGGCGTTTCCGGAGTGTTTTTATCTACAGGTTCGTCCGACAGCGAAGGTGCGTTCCAGAGACCTTTGGGGGTGTAGTTACTGCCGGTGTTAACCCCGGGATTAGTTAACACTTCCTTTCCGGTACTACTTTCGGAAGGTGCGAGAATCGGGCCTTTAACTTTCCGTGCCGACGAGGTAAGAATTATTAACAGAAAAATTCCGGCGATTACAGCGCCCGTGATAAATATTTGTTTATTACGTACTATAAATTCTTTCATCAGAGTAATTTTATCAAATAAGAGATGCGACCGTTTCTTTCATGAGTTCCTTGTTCACGAGATATCTTGGGGGCTTGTTACTTATCAGCACATCTACAACATTTTCCGCAGCCATGCGTGCCATTTGTAACCTGGCTTCCCACGTTGCACTTCCTATGTGTGGCGTGAGAACTATGTTGTCCAATAATTTTAAGTCGGGATGTATCTCAGGCTCGTCGGCGAATACATCAAGAGCAGCTCCGGCGATATAATTCTGTTTTAATGCTCTGGCCAGTGCTTCTTCGTTTATAATCTTTCCCCGCGCGGTATTTACTATGTACGCAAGAGGTTTCATTTTTCTGAATTCGTTTTCTCCTATCAGGTTTTCGGTTTCAGGTGTGAGGTTGCAGTGAATGGATATGAAATCACTATTTTCGAGCAGGTAGTCAAGCTCGACTTTTTCTGCGTCTAACAGGCTTTCGGCTTCGGGGTGCCTATTTACATCTGTGTACAATATCCTCATGCTCAGGCCGTTTTTAGCCATGCGTGCAAGGTGCTGACCGATTCTTCCGAAACCGATAATTCCGAGGGTGTCCCCCATTATTTTTGGACCGACAAAATTCATCGGATTCCAGTATTTATTATTACCCGCCCTGCAAAATCGGTCGGCTTCGGGAATTCGTCTACCCGCCGACAGCATGAGAGCGAGTGCGTGTTCAGCTACTGACTCAGTAAGGTCCCCCGGCGTGTTCCCGACGAAAATATTTTTCGAAGTTGCGTGCTCAACATCTATATGGTCGTATCCTACAGAGTATGCGGCGATTACCCTTAATTTTTTCGCTGCATTGATGATCTTCTTATTTATTTTGTCGGGGATTACGGGAATTATTGCATCCGCATCTTTTACGGCTGTCAGCAATTCTTTTTCAGACAACGGGGGTCCCTGTCTGTAATCAATCTCAATGTCTTTATACTGCTTTAATATATTGATACCCGCCCGGGGAATTTCACGCGTGATTAGTAATTTCATTTTAAAAGCTCGGGAGAACCGAAGAGCTTCATTTTAGTTTCAACAACCTTTTGAACTTCTTCGATTGGACGTTTCATGTATTTGTAAGGGGCAATTTCAGTTGTTTTGCCGATTTCCTCCTGCAGAGTCATTTTGAAAGCTACCCTTAGCTCGGAATTCACGTTTACCTTTACAATCCCCATCTTTATCGCGTGTTTTACATCGTCATCATAAACTCCGGATCCTCCGTGGAGGGAAAGGTACGTGTGGGGAAGGGCGGTGCAAATCTCCTTTAATTTGTCGAGGTTAAGGTGAATGACATCTGCGTATATTCCGTGGAGATTACCGATGAAGCTGGCAAAGACATCTACGCCCGTTTTTTCAACGAATTCTTTTGCCTTTTGGGGATTGGTAAAAAGCTCGGGTTTGGAATACATTTTTGTATTCTCTTTTGTGTGGTCCGCTGAACTTCCTTCTATGTGATCTATTTCTCCCTCGACCATTATTTCCTTTTTGTGTGCTTCTTCAACAACAATAGATGCATTTTCAAGATTTTCTTCGTAAGAGAATTTACTTCCGTCATAGTGGACATAATCAAATCCGGCCTTTATTGCCTCCAGGATGCTCTCTACGGATTCTCCGTGGTCAAGGTTTAAGATTATCGGTAGCTGTATTTGATCCTCGTATGCACGCGCGAGGTACACCAGTTGCTTAAATCCCATAAAACCCGCCTCACCGGGCGAAGCTTCTATCAGAACGGGACTGTGCAGGTTTTTTGCGGCCTGTGTGATCGCCTTAAAAGTTTCAAGGTTGCCCACATTGAATGCACCAATGGCCACGCCTTTTTCCCGTGCTTTTTTTAGTAACTCCTGTGCTTTCATATCTGTTTAATAATACCTTCAATTTCTTTTTTAGTAAGAAGACCTTTAGTTGTTCCTATCTCTTTTATGATACTTCCGGCATTGGCTACGCCCCACTTCAGCGCTGTTTCCGTGGGTTTTCCGTAGAATATTGCCGACAAAAAGCCTGAGGCGAAAGCATCTCCCGCCCCCGTTTTATCTGCAATCGGTCTCTCATCGGAGTAGCTTTTTTGAAAAGTTACTTTGCTTTCGTCACTGCACGAAGCCCCGCTGTTCGAATCGGTAATGACCGTCATTTTAGGACCGAGCTTGTGGAGTTTTTGATGAAGTTCCTCGGTTTCACCTTTGCCTACGAGAGCTATAGCTTCTTCGCGGTTCAGAAAGAATATATCGGTAATCTTTAAAACGTTTTCAAAAGTTTTTAGACCGTGCTTCATCTGAATTGTACCGGGGTTGAACGCTATACCCACGCCCGGGTTTTGCTTTACATACTCAATAAGTTTGTACTGGAAGTCTTCAAAACCCTTACCCATTGATGTGTAGTAGATCCACTTGGGTTTTTGCCAATCCAGTATTTTGTAGTTTCTCTCCGCGTGGTAGCTAAATATTGTTCTGTCGTTGCCGTAAATAATAACGCTGTTCACGTTAGTATCGTGGCCCGGCGTCTCGATACAGAAATCCGTATCTACACCGTGAGAATTTAGCTCGGTTACAACCCTTTCTCCGTTTTCGTCATCGCCGATTTCAGTGTAAATTACTGTTTCCAGGCCAAGTTTCTTGCCTCCGACCGCCACATTCAGTGAATTTCCAGCAACTGCGGTCTCGAAGTGCTCGACAGGTATTTTAGAGCCGTGGTAAAAGCAAATCTTGGGTCCGGCACCCCCTTCCACCAACGGAAGTCCGTCCTTGGCACCGATTTTCATATATAGATCTATGGCTACATCGCCTATAGTGAGCAGGTCCATATTATTTTTCTTTGAACATATTAAGTATAGCCTCTACAACGTGGTGAGAGCTAATACCATATTTGTCCTTTAACTCCCTGTAAGTTCCGGACTCTCCGAATGTGTCACTGACGCCAATTCTCAGGTTGAACACCGGAAATTCCTCCGCGAGAAGTTCGGAGATTGCGGAACCGAACCCCCCGTTAATTTGGTGTTCTTCCAGACTTACGCATCTTCCCGTCTTTTTAGCGGAACCTATAATGTTTTCTTTATCCAGAGGCTTTATAGTGGGGACAGCCACCACTTCAATATTTATTTTATGTCCGGCCTTTAGTACTTTAGCGGCCTCCAGTGCTTCGTAAGCAATCGTGCCTGTGGTGAATATCGTTAGGTCAGTACCTTCGATCAAAGTGTAGGCTCTCCCAGTCTCAAAAGGTGTTATTTCGGTTGTTATTTGGGGAGTAGGTTCTTTGCAGATTCTTAAGTAGACGGGACCGTGTATTTTATACATTTCTTCGACAGCCCTTTTTGTTTGTTCGTAATCTATGGGACTTATCACTGTTAAGTTAGGTAGTACTCTTGTAAGTGCAATATCTTCGAGAGACTCTGCGGCTCCTCCGTCAGGGCTGTTTGAAAAACCTGCGTGGGAGCCCACAATTTTTACATTTGCATTGCTGAAGCAAATCGAAAGTCTGATCTGGTCCCAGTTTCTGTAAGGTGAAAAAACTGCGTGGGAAGTCATAAAGGGCACAAGTCCCGACAAAGCCATTCCCGCTCCCATACTTGCCATGTTCTGTTCGGCGATTCCAGTCTCAATAAATCTGTCGGGGAACTTTTTCTTAAAAGGTGTCAGGCGTAAAGATTCTTCAAGATCTGCTGTGAGAACAACTACATCCTCATGTTCTTCGCCCAGTTTGAGAATTGCCTCGCCGAAGCCGTCCCGTCCGGACTTTAACTCCGAGTCCTGCAGAAATACCTCTTCGTTTAGATTTAGTGTTTTATTAAGCATCGGGCAGTGTGCGTTACTACTTATTGTTGAGGACCGGGCTGTCCTTCGGTAGGCTGTGTTTCTTCTTCCGTTACCTCTTCTTTTTCGCAGTTCTCAACTTTTTTGACACGGTCAAAGCTTATTTCGTAGTCGGTTTTGGAAATGGCTACGACGTCGGCTGTTATATTTCCTTCCACCTCGACCTCGCAGTTATCGCCTTTATCTGTTTCTTCTATAAGAACCAGTAGGTGTTTAGCATTCTTATCTTCGTAGACCTTTTTAATTCTCATTTTATGTCCGGTCTCGTCCTGAAGATCAGAAGATACGGCCAATAGAAATTCGCGGTCGTAATTTACCGAGTCTCTGACTTCCGTTAACCCCGTGGGATCAATGTAATTCAGGAACTCAGCCAGCTCTTCGGGGGATTTGATTATTCTTCGTTGTTTTTCAAGAGCCACGTCAGTTGTTATAACCGTAGGAAATCCGTCCAACCGCCTAATCTCCGTGCCTTTATTAAAGCCCGGGAGTTTTATTTCTCCCTGTAGTAAAAAATAACCTGCTCCTATCATTAATACTACGATAACTACCAAAGGAAGCAGGCTCATGTTTAAAGTTGTTTTTGTTTTATTAGTCATAATCCGATTTTATTTTGCCTTCCAACGAGGCCAGACTTTTTAGTGCTTTTAAAGCCTGTTCTTTGGATGGAACCTTTCCGTGCCATTCAAATTTATACTCCATAAATTCTACACCCTTACCGGGTATGGTATGTGCAATTATAGCAGTCGGACGCTGACTTACCGAACGTGCCATATTGCATGCGCCGATAATTTCTTCGATGTTATGTCCGTCAATTTCTATCACGTACCAGTTAAAACTTTCAAGTTTGTTGCGTAAATTTTCCAGAGGCATTACGTCCTCGGTGCGTCCGCTGATTTGTATATTATTTCTATCGATTATCCAGGTAAGGTTGTCCAGCTTCTTGTTCGGGGCAAACATCGCTGCTTCCCAAATCTGTCCTTCCTGCATTTCCCCGTCTCCGGTAACACAGTATACACGGAATGGACGGTGTTGTATTTTTGCCGCCAGTGCCATTCCTGCGGCCTGAGAAAGGCCCTGGCCAAGAGAGCCGCCGGAGTTTTCTATACCTGGAAGGACGCCGAACTTTGGGTGTCCCTGCAAATTAGAATTAAGTTTTCTGAGTTGTTTTAGCTCTTTTTTTGGAAAAAATCCTTTTTCTGCGAGGGTCGCGTAAAAAATGGGACAGATATGTCCGTTGGACAATACGAACCTGTCTCTGTCCGGGTCGGTTGGATTTTTGGGGTCTACGTTGAGAATCTTGAAATAAAGTGCGGCAAAGATGTCTGCCATCCCGAGAGCACCTGCGGGGTGTCCGCTCCCGGCTTCCAAAAGCATTTTCACTACTTCTTCTCTCAGGTTGTTGGCAATGAGTGATATTTTCTCAACATCGTTATTAACAGAGGCTCGGGGCATTAATTTGTAGTATAAGGTTTGTGGGAAGTGTTAACAAGGCACCTGCATAGATTAATTTCGATTTAGTGACTCAAGATAGTCCAAAACTTCCTGCGGAGTGTTGCATATGGTTAACATTTTTCTTTCGGCCGGTTTAATAAAAAGATTTTTTTCGATAGTGTCCAAAATTTCGTTCCAGAAATCGCCGAACATTACAATCGGCTTGCTGTTGGGCTCGTGTATCCAGGAACTTACCCAGGTCATTCCGAATTCACTTAGTGTTCCTATGCTTCCTTTAAAAACTATGTGGACGTCGGTATTCTGTAAAAGAACTTTTGTTCTGTCGAAGTAATCGAGTGTCACAATTTCCATATCAACGTCATTGGTAGGGTCAGTCCCCTCGTAGTGTCTTTTTGGTTTATTGGGGTGGTATGTTATGGAAAATGCTTTTCCGTTTCCGGCATGAGCTCCTTTTGTTGCGGCCTTCATGACCCCCGGACCGCCCCCGTTGAATATTTCATAGTCGTTCTCAGCGAGAAGTTTGGCAGTATCGAACGCCCGGATGTAAGGTTCTTCGTCTTCTTTCCATGCGGCTCCGCCCAAAAAGGCGATGCGTTTATATAATTTATTTTCACTGTCTGCTGAAGAAATTGTTGTTATATTCGTCATTGTAATATTAGCTCCTTTAATTTTGCCAGCATCCCGGCAGGATTTTCCGAGTCAAATATCCGGGAACCAATTACAACATCATCTACACCTAATTTCAAGACCTCGCTTAAATTCTGTTCATTTATACCGCCGTCGGCCTGCACTTTAATACCGGGGTGGTTTTCTTTAAAACTTGTAATTTTCGGAAACACATCGCGTATTATTTCGTTTCCCTGTTTTCCCGGGCGCACGGTTAGAAATTGAACGAAACTAATTCCACCGGGCAAGTGGTCTATATTTTCCAGAGGAGTTTCCGGTTTAACACTTACACCCACAGTGTATCTTTTTTCTACGGCTTTTCTGACAAAATCTTCTATGCCCTTTGCCTCTATGTGAGCAGATATTTTGAATATACTTTGATATCTTTCTTCAACATAAATTTCGGGGTGATCAGTCATGAGATGTATCTCAAGTTTTGAAATGGGTTCGAGAGAAGCAATGTCTTCGATGTTGGCGTAGGAACTTTCGGACACAAATTTTCCGTCTGCTATATCGATTTGTATGTATTCACACTGACCGTCAACCAGACTTATCTTCCGTCTGATTTCCTCAGGTTTCTTTTCGAGAATGGCAGGAATAATCATAGTATTTTGGCTAGTCTTCTTTTATGTCTCTCCGCGTTACTAAAAGGGGTATTCATCCAGGTTTTGAATATCGTCAGGGCTTCATGGATTTTTATGTAGTCTGCCGGTAACGTGAGTATATTTGTGTCGTCGTCCCGTCTTGTAGAAGCAGCGTGAGTTTCGTTCCACGAAAGCCCGGCTCTAATCCCTTTATTTCTGTTGGCGGCAATAGTAACTCCAACTCCGTTTCTACAAATCAGCACTCCCTTGGAGTCGGGTGTTTCCAACATTTTTTTCACGAGTTTGTCGGCGAAGTCCGGGTAGTCGTCGTCCGGGTCAAAAGTGAACGGTCCCAGGTCCTCATGCGGGATTCCTGTTTCCTCCAGGAATCTGGCTAACTCTTTTTTAATGTCCAGACCACCGTGGTCGGATGCTAAAAATATCATGCGCGGCGTCCTTTTATATAAATAAATAGAGACATCACTATTGAAAGTATAGATACCATTTGGGCCACATTCAAGGCGCCAACCTTCCACGGTGCTACCCGCAAAAATTCGAGAAAGAATCTTATGATGCCGTACCCGAAAAGATATATGGAAATTAATACACCCGGAACACGCTCTTTTTTGGCCGCCCTGACTAAAAAGAAAAAAAGCAGAAAATTTAAAAATGATTCGTAGAAAAAAATCGGGTGTTTACCCTGTATTGCCCAAGGTAGCGTAGTTTCCTTTCCGGCCAGTTCCGAATTGAAGTAATTTCCCCATCTCCCGATTGCCTGTCCGAGGGGAAGTACCGTTGCCGCGACCTCGGCAAGCTCAATAAAAGATTTTTTATGTTTTAACGCGTAGATAAATACTCCCAGCGCTCCTCCGATGACAGCACCCCAGATTCCCAGCCCCCCGTTCCATAACATAAAAATCTTTCCGGGATCCTGAGCATAATATTGCCGGTAGTCTATTACATGATATAGACGGGCGCCGACAATCCCGGATAATACCGCGTAAAATCCCATGTCCCAAACCGCCTTTTTCTTATCAGGGAAAATCTTTTCTGCGGTCAACAGACAGGCAAGGATAGATATGGATATTAAAATTCCGTATAGAGATACCACTTAGACAATTAGAAAACTTACCACGAGGACTGCAATCATCGCCGCAGAGTAAAGAATAACCCCTTTCTTATCCGGTTTGTTTTTTAAGGCCCAGAACCATTCATCAGTTTGTCCGCTAAAGTAGTGTTCCCACATTTTAAAAATAGAGTTCGCAAATATTGAGAAGACGAGTGCTGTCACTATTCTTGAAGTTGATGTATATGCTACAAGTACTGTAAGTACGGCAAATATTATTTGGAACAACGCGCTGTTCAAAGATTTGTCTACGACATCACCTTTGTTATAAAAAACGTATTTTAAAGCACCCTTATAATCTTTATCTTTGACGTAGTTTCTGAAATTTTTGGAAAAACCCCTTTCAGGCTCGAAGAAATATGCATAGAGAGGGTATTCGAGATCGAGCACTAAAGTACCCAGAAGAGAGGCAAGTACGGTGAATACGGCACTTATTGTGGATCTCTCAACTACTGTCGCAAGAAAGACTATAGCGACTACGGCGGAGATTATGAATTGTGTTCGGAGAGAAAGAACGCTTTTTTTGTCCATGTACTTAAATACTAGTTTATTCGGATTTTTTGTTCAACCTTTGTTTTTTGAGTTCACTTAGTTTCCACATAAACAACCGGCCTTTTGTGGTTGCTTTTTCCGATCCCATAACAAATTCTCGGGCGACTTCCAGTAACGCACGGTCTTCGGTTTTGGCCAGTTTTATGTACAAAGAGCGGTGTTTGCGGTCGTTGAGCTCGTCGGCAAGCCTGTTGCCGAATGCCTGGAACTCGTGTTTATTCCTGACGTCCCCGACGATATTTCTTTTCTGTAATACTTTTCCTATTTTTTCCATATGTTGTTCGGGCAGTCTATCGCTATTTCTTTGACTGTTCTTTTGCTATTTTGCCTATATAAGGAAGTTCAAACTCATCCCCCGCAAACGCTTTGAGCATTAAAAACATCCACATCAGTATCGCAGCGGCCGAAACGAACTTATAAACAGGAAATCCGAGTAATGAAGGAAGAGATATAGTAGCAATCCAATATAGTGCGTAAGAGAAAAGTCCGAAAAGTACGGACTGATATGAGTGAAATCTTACAAAATCATTTTCTTTACCTTTTATGATAAAGAAGATTCCCGACAGCGGAGGGAGAAGATACGAAAGCGCCGCGGCTATCTTTGGGTCAAGCTGTATACCTTTCTTTTCATTTGTATTTTCGGGTTCCATTTATACCCTTCCTCTCTGTTTTTTAAACAGCAGTTCTATCTCCTTGAGATTAGTGGCTTCGGTAGGATTTTTATCTTCCCTGAATTTTATTAATCTCGGAAACCTTAGTGCATATCCCGATGTGTGGTTTTGGGAAACACTTATTTCATCGGCGCCGATCTCCAAAACTATGCGGGGTTCTATAAGCACGTCGGGCATGAGAGATTTTTCGATTAGCACATTTTTAGGAACGGATTTTATTTTAAATTTGTCGGCAAGTTTTTTTATCTTTACCCATTCTTCGTCCGTCAGTCCGGTACCTACCTTTGTTACTGTCTTAAATACTTCGTTATCCTTGTCCATTACGCCTACCAGAAAGCCTCCTATCCCGAACTTCGAACGCACGCCTTTGCCGTGATAGTAGCCCAGCAACACGCAGTCCACCGAGTCTGCCAGCAGCTTTTCGTCGGCCTTTTTAAGTTTTATCCATGAGTAACTTCGCGCCCCCGCCTGGTAATTATCATCCGGGTTTTTTACAATTAGTCCCTCCAACCCCTTTTCTTTAGCGATTTCAAAATACTCTACCAGTTTTTCAAAACTTTCAGTTTCCATATCTTCATCTACCACTACGGTGTCGCCTGCGGCCACAATTTTTTTCAGGATTTTCTTCCGCTCCCGTAAAGGTAATTCTGTTGTAGATTTGCCGTTCAGGTAAAGTATGTCGAACACAAAGTATTTTAACGGAATGTTTTTTGCGGCTTCGGTTACCCCATGCTTTCTTTTTCTTTGTATTGTTTCCTGAAATGGAAGAAAGGCACCGGTTTCTTTATTGAACCCTATTGCCTCCCCGTCGAGTATTACGGAATCCGCTTTAATTTGTTTGTTTGCAGCCTCAAGCAAATCAGGGTACTGGTGGGTTGTTTCCTCAAGATTTCTCGTATAAGTTTTCATGAGAAATTTATTAGCCGATTCGCCGAACAGGTCGGGCGTGCCGGCACCGTCCCCAGCCTTTTTATTTCTGTCCATATGAAGCTGTACACGCGTTCCGTCGAATTTGAATTCAGCCCAGACATTGGGAATTCTTTTGAACGCTTCTTCCATTCCGCTTACTCGCTGACATTTTTGCGAGAGAACGGGAACTCCGGGTTCAATATCAATTTTGTTGAGACCTTTAATTCCGTCTTCCTTTATTCTTTGTGCAATCAGTCCGATATCGGGATGCTCGTTGTAGACGCGCTCTATCTTTTCCGCCAGCTTTTTATCGCCCGATATCAACGCCAGTGCGCTGACTACAGTGAGTTCCGTGAAACCAAGCCGAACTGTCCCTAAAATGATTCTTGTTATAAATTTTGCCGAAAGGGAGTCTACGGAATTGAGCAGAGTCATGGTTTTTTTCATTTTCAATTCAACGGATCCGGAACCTTCGACACAGGCTATTTCCATTAACTTGTCATAAACTTCGATAACACTGTATTTGTTATCAATATTTTTAGAAAGGACAGTTTTTGCGACCGACCCCAGATCCCCGAGTTCTGCGTAAAGAACCGGCACGTTCTCGCCCGTGAGAGCCTGCAGGATTTTTACCACTTGCCTGTCGGCCATATTGAACACCCTGTTTTCAAAAGGAGCCTTTAAATACCCCAGAGATAAGTAAACGGCCTGCGGAGTTTCTTCGTGCCCGAGCTTCCTGATAAGTTCACCAATGATATCGGTTATCTCTAATCTTTTGGGAGTGGTTTCCAGACGTTCCAGGTACGTTGCAAACTCTTTAAATTTCATGTGTCTATTCTATCACTAGCTAAGTTCGTAACGGGAAGATTTGGTGCTCCCCGATTTTTTGATGATTTTGCGGTCGAGCAGGGATTTAAGATCGCGCAGAACGGTGTCTTCGGAAATTCCCGGGAAAACGACGGGGAAATCCTTATTCTGCAGAAGGCCGTAATCCTGCAGGTACTCGATAATGCGTTCCTGTCTTTCGGTAACTTTTACCCTTCCGGTTGCCCTTGCGATTTTGGTATCCTTCTCCAGCAGTTTTATTTTTTCAATCAGGTTATACGTCTTGGTGGAGAAGCCGTGTGTCACATATTCGAGCCACCGGGTGTAATCAAAATTATTTTTTTCGATCTCGACCAGTGTTTCTTCGAATTCTTTTCGTGAGCTTAAAAAGTAGGAATCGATTTCTATAAGACCTCCGAGACTGTAGCCGTAAGATTCAAGCACGAGATCAAATGCTATGGACGCCGTGGATTGATTAAAATTTTCGAACGGCTCCATCCTTAATATTTCCGCAGAAAGTATTGCAGCGGTTATTAAAGGATGATTTTCTCTCGCGTCCAAACTGTTCAACCAGTCAAAAAGCGTTACTATTTTTGCCAGAATTTCTCCCGGATCCGGACGACCGGTCTTTTTAACTGTTCTGTACGCTCCCTGTTTTGTTTTCGGCATAAGACGACCGGTAAGTGTCTGATTAACATATTTTATGTCAATCTCTTCCAGCTCCAATTTTCTTCCAATCTCCCTCACCGATCTCAAGGCATTGTCGAAATTGATAACTTCCTGGGGTTTATTTTCGATGAATCCTTCCAGAGACGCCTTTATAATTTGCTCATCAATGCCCGTGCCTTCAATCTTAAGCAGGGAATATATTCTTGCTGTCAGCGACTCTTTTCTCAATTGCTTTTCCCACACGGGAAGGATTTTTACACTATCCGCGATTGCGCGGGAATATTCTATCGTTCCGATATTTTTTAAGGTTTTCTGCGTGACGGTAAATTCCGGGAAGAACATTGAGATAATTCTCGCATATTTCCCGCAGGTTACAATACTTTTATCTCGTGCGTATTGCCTTTACTTGAAAGGAAATCAGGCGATTCGGTGCTCGTAATTATAGTCTGCTGTTGCTCCAGAATATTGAAAACAGAACTACGGTGATCTTCATCAAGCTCAGAGAATATGTCGTCGAGAAGAAGCACGGGTCTTTCCTCGTTTTCCTGCTCGATGTAATTTATCTCGCAAAGTTTTAAAGCGAGCATCACGCTTCTTTGTTCTCCTCTTGAACCGAATTCAGCTAAATTGTGGTTCTTGTGAAAGATACAAAAATCATCGCGGTGAGGTCCCACGAGAGTAGTCTTCGCATGTATCTCGTTATCTTCGTGTTTTTTCAGACGTTCGTCAGAAATTTCGTTCATTAGATATTTGATATCAACTTCGGTATTTTTACCGTTTAGTTTTTCAATCGCACCGGGTAATTTTTTATTAAAGTAATCAAACAATTTGACTCTTTGTTTCTGAATGTAGGTTCCGTGTTCCAGACATTTTTTTGTCCAGTATTCTATCTCGTCCCAGCCTCTGTTTTCTTCAGCGATCTTTTCCAGAATCTTGTTCCTTTGACGCACCGCCTTTAAATAGGCGGCAACGTTTCTTTTATAATTCTTGTCGGTCTGAACGAGAATAGCGTCCATGTACTTTCTTCTCTCTGAGGGGGAACCCGTTATTATATTTAAATCTTCCGGAGAGAACATGACGCTGTTAAATATTCCGGAAAAGGACGCCAGGGACTTGGGAACTTTATTCACTTTGGTTTTCTTAGACGAAATATTTGAAAAGTCATCCTCTTTTATAACCTGCATTTCAAGAAGATATTTACCTGACGAGTTCTCGATATCGGCCCCCGCTGTTGAGAATTGAGCGGTGTAATTTATCATATCCCTGTCGTATTTGGCTTTAATGGATTTTCCTGTAGATAAGGCGTATATGGCTTCAAGGATGTTGGTTTTTCCTGCCCCGTTGGGACCCGTTAAAAGCACGATGTCGTGGTCAAGGTCAAGTCTTAATTTTTTGTGGTTGCGGAAGTTAGTTAATCTTAGCTCCGATATTTTCATTGCCTATTTAGGGGTTGGCAGACCGGGCAAAAATATGTGCCCCTTCCCGATATTTTAATGAAACTTACTTTCGACCCGCACACCGGGCATTTTTCTCTGGAGTATATCTTAAAATACTCCTGATATTTTCCTTCCCTTCCGAACGGGTCAACGTACATTTTATCGCCGAGGGTAGAGCCCCCTAATTTTATGCTTTCTCTAAGAACCGACCTTATCGAGTCAAGCAGTCGGGTAACAGTTTCTAACGTGACCTCATTTGTTCCGATAAGCGGATTGATTCCGGCGAGAAAAAGCGCGTCCGTTACATATATATTTCCCAATCCCGATATTATCTCTTGATTAAGAAGCGCGTTTTTGATATTTGTCCTTTTGGTTTTAAGATTTTCAAACAATTGTTGTGGGGTTGTATTTTCATCCAGGGGTTCCGGACCATACCTCGCCGCAAGTTCCCCCGTTTGTTTTGGACTGAGGATTGCGGCCTTTCCGAACATTCTCATGTCGCTGAAGGTAAGCTTAGTCCCATTGTCCAGGTGCAGGATTACTTTCACCCACCTTTCATTCCCGATAAGGTCGTTCCACAGCAACAACCGGCCGGTCATCGCGAGGTGAAAAAGTATGTGTGTTCCGTTCGAGAGTTCGACGAGGATGTTTTTGGCCACTCTTTTCACCGATTCAATCTTTTTGCCTGTCACGGCTTTAATAAAAACTTCGGTTGACGGCAAGGCTCTGTAATCCTTGAAAACCTGAACTTTAGAAATGGTTTTTCCTTTGAGACCTTTATTCAACAGGGCGGCAATCGTGTGAGTTTCGGGAAGTTCAGGCATTGTATTTTTGATGCTCCGCCCACTTTTCTTCGATGAAAGCTTTTATTTCATTCTGAAAACGTTGTTTGGAAAATTTTACTACCGATTCTTTTATTATTTTCGGATTGAACTTATTATCCAGGATAGCCTGCTCAAATTCCTTTATTTTTAATTCCAGTTCTTTTACATCACCGTCTTCAAAAAACATACCGTTCACTCCTTCGATGACCGTTTCCAGATGTCCCCCCGACTTGTGAGCTAATACAGGCTTGCCGTGGGCCATTGCTTCGACCGGGACAATACCGAAGTCCTCGTCTTTAACGGCGTTGATAACTCCAAGACAGTTCTCAATAACCGAATGTTTTTCGATGTCGCTGATCTTTCCCAAAAACTTTACATTAGACCCGGCCATTCCTTTTAGTCCTTCTTCTTCGCGTCCGGTACCTGCTATCCAAAGTTCGACGGGGATGTTTCTGAACGCTTCGATGACCAGATTGAAATTCTTGTATGCGGCAAGGCGGCCCATGGCAAGGAAATAAGGTTTTTTATTCCCGCCAGCCGGTGAGGTTTCTACAACAACTTCAACGGGAGGATAGATAACTTGGGCGTCCCTTCCATAAAATTTCTTAATCCTTGAACGGACTTCTTCGGAATTGGCTATAAGATAATTTGGTCTTTGGGCGGCGCTTTGATCCCAAACCCTTAACAGGGAGTCGAGAACCGTGACGAATGGCTTGAAGTACCAAGCTGATCTTTTAGCACTTTCGACCGAATATTTATATAAAAATCTCGGAGGTGTGTGTATGTAGCTTATGTGCAATTGTTCGGGTTTTGTCAGCACCCCCTTTGACCAGGCTGAGGAATCCGAAACAACAATATCGTATTCACGCAGGTCGAAATCCTCGAAAACCATCGGCATCAAAAAAGTCAGGTACTTCGGAAATTTTTTAAAAAGGGCGGTTTGGGGGCATATTATTTTCCGTCCTGTAATCGTGTCCGAAAGTTTTGCCGGGTCGTACATGCTGGTGTAGACAGGACCGCCGGGATACAGTTCCAACAGCGCTTCCAGAACTTTCTCAGCCCCTCCGTAGTTGACGAGGTAGTCGTGAACAAAAGCAATTTTAGGCTGTTTCATGCTTGTATTATACAGGGTGATAAAACTTCTTGACTCGGTATCCAATTTATGAGTTCATTCTTGTATGAGTAAAGGTTTTGGAGCCTTGTTCTTTATTATAGCCGCGTTCTTTATAGCGGCCCCCTTTGTCTTTTTTATTGTCAGTCTTAGAACCGGCTCCGAGGTTAAAGGTATTTCCGTTCCCGGTTATTCCACGGGCTTTTCGGTAGTGGTCAATTCTTCGCACGGCACGTGGGATCTTTATCAGTACGGTTGTGCGGATCTCGACGAATGCCGGGAAGGTCTGTTCTCGGGAAAGAAAATTTCCATGACAAGCGGAGGTGAAACCAGCTCTTACACACTGCCTTTCGTTACAGCGCCCAACTCCGGAGATATTAGTTATGTAAAGTTTTTTATTAAGCCCGGCTGGGGTTCCGTACAAAGGATCTTTTCTCTCGACGTGGGTACATATCCCGGAGTAGCGAACGCAGAGTTTGACGCCGAAGGAAAAAAAGTTAATGTCCTGATAGTTCCTACAGAAGCTTTTACGGCGTCTCACTTTATAGCGGGCTCATTTTCGGATTAAATAAAGTATCGAATAATCGCCGTATTTCCGATAAAATTATTTTTATGGAAGTAGTAAAACGCGACTCGCCCCTATGGCAGTACATGCCCGATGAAATTAGGGGACTTATCGAGGACGGTGAGATTGTGTTGAACTTTGTTTTTGCGCATCATCAGGAAGATAATATTTCCGACTATTCCTTTTTGGTCTTTCCTTTTGCAAAAGCCTACGAAGGTTTTTTAAAAAGGTTTTTTCTCGATCTGAAGCTGATATCCAAAGAAGAGTATTTCAGCGACGACATAAGAATTGGGCGTATATTGAACCCGAACTACATAAAAGAGAAGAGCAATGTTTTTGAAAGAATATGCGGTAGGGCAAGGGGAGGTAGAGAAATCTCCAGAAAACTATGGCAGGTTTGGAAAAGAGGCAGGAATCTGGTTTTCCACTACTTCCCGCATAACTACCGAAGGCTGGGGTATGAAGAAGCCCTGGATATAATAAATGACATCGTTGACGCGATGCACTCTTCGGTAACGAACTGCAGGGTTTGATTGTAACCCCATTTCCCCCCTCAGGTTATATAATGCAAACATGAGTGTCTCCATAATGAAAAAAGTTGCCGTAGGTATGAGCGGAGGAGTTGATTCCTCCATAGCCGCACTATTGTTAAAAGAACAAGGTTATGAAGTGACGGGCATATTTATGCAGTGCTGGGATACAGAAGATGACGGTTGCGGGGCGGATGAAGATAAGGCGTATGCACTACAGACCGCGATGGCGTTGAACATCCCGTTTAAGACATTGGACTTTCGATCCGAGTACAAAACAAGGGTCATAGATTATTTTTACACCGAGTACGAAGCCGGCCGGACTCCAAATCCCGATGTGATGTGCAACAAAGAAATAAAGTTCGGTATTTTTTACGAGTGGGCGATGAAAGAGGGATTTGACTTTGTCGCTACCGGACACTATGCGGGAGTTGAATATCGGGAAGGGGAATACAAGCTCCTTAAGGGTGCCGATGAGGGCAAGGACCAGTCATATTTCTTATACCGTTTGGGGCAGAGACAGCTGCAGCATACGCTTTTTCCTTTGGGTGATATGCGCAAACCTGAAGTTAGGGCGCTTGCCAAAGATAAAATGCTTCCCTCGTACAAACGACCCGAAAGCATGGGAATATGTTTTATCGGGGAAGTGAACATTAAAGACTTCCTTAAAAAACGGATCGGGGAGAAAAAGGGAAAGGTTGTTACCTCAGCAGGTGAGGAGGTGGGTGAACACGACGGCGTTTCGTTTTTGACCGTCGGCCAGCGTCACGGATTCCGGCTAAAGAAGTATTTCGGCGACCCGATGTATATTATTGGCAAGGATGCTGTGACAAACACACTGACGATCGGGAGCTACGAAGAGGCTTTAACAGACGGATTTTACGTATCCGATCTGAACTGGATAGGTACGGACCCGTTCTCCGGTACCGATGAAATAAAATGCGATGTGAGAATAAGACACCTCGGAAAACTCATACCCGGCTCCGTTAAAAAATCCGGCAACAGCCTGAGCGTCTACCTCTCCTTTAAGACATTCGGCGTCGCCCCGGGTCAAAGCGCGGTATTCTACAAAGGCAATGAGGTCTTAGGGGGAGGGATTATCAGTTGAGGTTACGAAAGTAGCTCCGACTACCCGTATTTTGTTCGTTGCAATGCCCGCACCCACCTTTAGTACAAAACTTTTAGTTTTTTCCCAGTTCTCTTCTGCGCCTTCCGACTTGTACAAAATATCATACACACCCTGTTTATCCAGCAACAAAGGTTCTCCATAATCATTCCATGTGTAGCCCCCATCGATAGAGTAAACGGTAAGGATGCCGTTTCCCGTAAAGGTAATTGTAGGAAACACGTCTACAGCTCCGTCGATAGGTTGCGGTGATATGTTTATTTGCGTGGAAATTGACTGTGGGTTGTACTTCTCACCGAAGACCGCAAAATAGCTGAAATGGTCCAGTACTCCTTCGATGAGCCCGGAGGCGCTGTCATAACTGCTAATCGTCTCTACCCAGGAGGCTGCGGCTCCGTTCCATCTGTATATTTTTAAAGTTTCCGGAATAAACCCGATCAGGTTTTCCGGGGAAACCATGAGCTTTATCTTTACCGTAATGTTTTCCGCCGACATATTTCCGAGCTGGTCTGCAATATCTAAAATAAACGCCGTGCTTCTTATATATTCCGACGCAGGAGACGGGAAATTTCTTTGAGGTTTGGACGCATGCCTTAAGGTTAATTGCAGGAAGTTTTTACCGGCGTTGTCAACTATTTCAACAATTTTATTTCCCAGCGTCAGGCGCGTGTTATTTACGAGAGGGGCGGTCTGCTTGGCCGGAGAAAGTAATTTCCACAGATTTCTGCTATAAGATCCTGTGTGAGAGCCCAACACATCGTTCCAGGAGAATTCAGACCACGGATCGGGCGATTTTGAATAATTCCACCCGAACGGGTCGGTTCTTCCGTGAGGGTATTCGTCGGAAAACAGACCGTCACTATCCGTGTCGGAGATTGTTTCAAAATGAATGTGAGGGCCTGTTGTACGCCCTGTTAAGCCCACTCTCCCTATTTCGTCCCCATTATTTACTCGTATAGTGTCATTACCTTGTACCAGGGGGTTATTCTGTAGATGCATATACACTGTTTGAAGCCCGTTCCCGTGGTCTATTTTTATAGAGTTTCCGCAGTCTTTGCAGTAGTAATAACTTGCGGTGCCGCTTCCCGATGCCAGTACAGGATCACCGTATTTTGCATCAAGATCAATGCCACTGTGCGAACTGTAGTAGATTTCGGGAACTGCACCATCTTTTCCGTCGTATCTTAAAGTAGTCCGGTTGTTTTCGTCCGGCTCACCCAGATAAGTATATGCCAGAAGAGGATACTGATGATCGAAGTAGGCGTTTATGCGTTCGGTGAGCTCCCGGTCATTTTGAATATCTAAAGGAGGGTCAAAGAGAGGAGAATACACATAATCGCTAACGAATTTCCTGAAAATCTTGCCCGATGTAGTTAGTGCCATAAGCGCAAAGTCCGAAGGCTTATAAGTTTCAAGATCTCTTACATCAATCGAACTTAGTGCAGACAAGGAGGTATTTTCGAAATTTTTACGGTTCCGGCTTGCGAGCACTTCCGGCCCGTCTACCACGTAAAGATATTGTCCCTGAAAAACGACCTTTCTCGACGTGCGAAGACTCCTGATCTCTGATCTTGTCCAGTTGTTTCCCCCGTCCCCGGAAATGAAAACCCCCGCGTAACCCGTTCCCGAAGCGGCAATATAATTACCGTTACCGGTAAAAGAATAGATAGTCGAACCTGTAAATTCGCCGAGAGTTTTCCAGGTTTCTCCGTAATCCCGGCTTAAAAGGACGGAAGTTCTTGTTGAGGCGAGAACCGACCCGTCCCAGCAAAAAAGAGACATAATCTCCGGTCCTTCAATTCCTCCGGACCCTATTTTTTGTGCCCAATTAATACCGTTATCCGGAGACACCATAAGGCCTAAGTATCTGGTTCCCAGATAAATGTAATTACCGCAGGCATCGACCGATGTTACGTTATACGTTAATCCTGCATGTTTCCATTCATCATAAGGATAACGGCTGATGTACAGGCCGCCGGGTGTATCGGTCGTGTAGAACGCACCCGCAAAAAGGGTATGGTCTTTATATTTTAGGACGTTAACCCCCTTTCTTTGCATCCCCAATTTTGACCAGCTAATTCCGCCGTCCCCGGAAAGATAAACTCCGTTGTATGGATTTAACCAAAGTCTGTCATCGAATTCCCCGGCAACAATCCCTTCCGGCGTTACCTCTATAACTGCCATCTGGTTCGATGGGGCCGAAACCGCTGTCCAGTCGGAAGCAAAAGCCCGGTGCGAAGTTAATAGGATTAAAGCCGAGAGTAGGAGTGCTTTCTGCATGTTTTCTAATATAAATGTGGCAGGACAATTTGAGTATTGTATAGCCTCTACGGATATTAGAATTTTGTTGTTTGGCTGTATAATGAGCCCGTGGATAAAAAAACCTTCATAGAGAAACTTAAAAGAGCGAATTTAGGATTATCCGATGGCGAGATTGAAGGTCTGCTCTTTGTTTTGCTTTCCGGAGGTTCCCTTATCAGGACTACCGGACTGCCCAAAGAAACCTTACGTGGTTTTAAGAGGGCTGTGTCGGCATATCTGGAAGAAACAGGTGGCGAAGATCCCGTTTTGAGCGGAGAAGGAAAAGAAGAGTTCAGACATTTAATGCTAAGACCCCACCTCTGGTCCTTCGGCGATTTTATGAAATGCGACAAAAAAATTGTTGAGAAATTCACCGGTATTAGAGAAGAATACAAAAAAGAAGCTTCCCGGGAACTCGATCAGTTCTACGCATTACCCGAGACTTCGGTTAAGAAAGCCCAGGTGATGGTGGCGCGGGGAGAAGTTGCGGGTAAAAATATTGCTCTTATAGGGGACGATGATTTTGTTTCTCTTGCCCTAATCCTTCTTGACGGGGGTTTCAGATCCCTCACCGTCTTTGACACAGACAACGACTTATTATCCTTTATTAAGACCAAAACTGCTGATATGGGTATAGATAATGTTCAGACGGTGCATTATGATTGCAGAGAGGAGTTAAAAGAAGAATTTTACGGACGTTTTGAGGTCGTTCTCACAGACCCGCCCTACACGCGTTACGGGGCAGAACTTTTTCTTGAAAGAGCGCTGGAGATGATCGGAGGCGGGGCGTCACCCGACAGAAAAATATTCTTTTTCTACGGAAACAGTTCAAAGACACCGGAAAAGTTTTTGAAGATACAGGAAATTGTGAACAGGGCAAATCTGGTGATAGAGGATAAAATCAAAAACTTTGCGCACTACAGCGGTGCCGAATCTATCGGGTCTGCAAGCTCGCTTTTTATTTTAAGAACCATTCCTTCCACAACTGTATATAAAGGTATAAGGACGAGCCGCAAAATTTACACGTACGAAGCTGAAAAGGAAGAAAGGTTTCCTTTTGTAGACCATGTTGTTATTAAGGTATTCGGAGTTTCCACGTTGCTGCTGGAGAGTAAGAGGAAGATGTTGGGTTTGCTGAACGATCTTTGCCGGAAACATCGGTTAAAGATAGTAGATACGAAGATAACGGAATTTAAAGGCAAGGGATTTACTTTCGTGTACGTGTTGTCCAACTCCAATCTTACCGTCCATACCTGGCCCGAGCACAACGCCCTTCATGTAGATTTAATTACGTGTTCACCGATTTTTGATAAACTGTCCCTACCAAAGACTGTTTCGGATTTATTCGGTACTGATTCAATTGAGATTAGCTTTGTAGAGTAGATCTCCGAAGGGTTTTTAATTACGCCTTCGGAGATTTTGTGGCTAGACACCGGCGAATGCTATCTGTTTAAGAGGAAAAAGCTCGATCTTCGTCATTTCTTTACCCCTGGTGTGGCTCCACACGGCTCCGCAGTATCTTACTACGGCAAGACTGCTGAATTCCTTGATGACACGGTTCCGAAGAGCCTCGTCCGGTATCTCTTTTGCGTCGATAATACTGTTGTGCTGAGGGGGTTCGTCGAAATAACAGGTGTAATCCCGGCCTTCGCAAGCAACAAGAATATCCATTTTCTCTCCTTTTCTAAAGTATGTTTATGCACTCGCTGATAAAACTGTAGCATAGAGTTGACAACTAATTAATATATTGCTATTTGTACTTTGCTAGTGTATCCTTTCTTCCGCGCACAATGATGTGTTTATATCGTTGTCGCCGTACTTTGATAACCGAAGAGCTTTCAAGAACTTTAAGGCAAGAAGAACGCAAAATTCCTTTTTTTAACTAAGAATTTGATCCTGGTTCAGGGTGAATGCTAGCGGTGTGCCTAAGGTATGCAAGTCGAACGATTCTGCAGCAATG